>SAMEA3663026__coassemble_199_pt1 | contig 122177 bp, 104 predicted proteins | sample SAMEA3663026__metabat2_low_PE_034 | metagenome-assembled genome bin SAMEA3663026 (sample SAMEA3663026) | pig gut metagenome | biome: pig gut; feature: pig-associated habitat; material: faeces | place: France | collected 2012
GAAATTTTTAAGATTTTTCATTTATTATCATACTTTTGGATTTGAAAAGTTCTATCAAAAAAAAATAATTTTTGAATTTTTTATGTTTTCTGCCTGAGAACTTTAATTCGTATTCTTATTCTTCGGATTTACTGAGATTTTTTAATTGACTTTTCAGTGAATTGCATTTAGATTGACTGTATATTAATTGAATTGCAAAATTTGCATTTGTAATGGAGGCATTTATGGCAGAACGTGTGGTGTGGGATGATAAATATCTTTTAGGCATTCCTGAAATTGACAGTCAGCATAAGAAGTTAATTGAAATTGCCAATGAGCTTTATGACATTGCATCAGTTTCTACTGATAAATATAAGCAGGAAATGGGGACAGTTTTAAAAAAGATAGTTGATTATACTGTTTATCATTTTTCAAATGAAGAGCAGTTTATGCAGAAATATGGTTATGCAGGTTCGGCAATTCATAAAACAGCCCATGACAGTTTTGTGCGTGAAGTTGAATATCAGGTAAATAAGTTGTCAACTGACGATGTTGCCGCCGGATCAAAATTTTATGAATTTATTTCAAACTGGATTTTAACTCACATTGCAAAGGCAGATAAAGTCTGGGCTGCTTTTGTAAAGACTAAGCTTGTTTGATTTATTTTTTGCCAGTTCATTTTTCTGATTCTATAAAGAACCTGACTGAATTACGTAATTTCTTGTATTCCCGTTATCTAGAAATACATTATAATGTATGCATAATTTTAAGGAAACACTGAATAAATCCTAATGAGGATTTTTCAGTGTCAACCTTAATTTTTTTCATATTTGGAGAAATGATATGACAAATGCAGAAATTATTTCAAGTGGCAATGCCTGTTTGGGAATTGAATTTGGGTCAACAAGAATTAAAGCTGTGTTGATTAATGACAAATTTGAACCTATAGCAAACGGTTCGTTCACATGGGAAAATTCTTTAGTTAATGGAATTTGGACTTATAATATAGAAGAAATCCATAATGGGCTGCAACAATGCTATGCAGAACTTAAAAAAGACGTAGCTGAAAAATATAATATCAAACTGACAAATTTCAAATGCGGCGGAATTTCTGCAATGATGCACGGTTATCTTGCTTTTGATAAAGATGGCAATCTGCTTGTTCCGTTCAGAACGTGGCGAAATACTATTACAGCAAAAGCTTCAAAAGAACTTTCACAACTTTTTGATTTTCCAGTTCCAGAGCGATGGTCAATTTCTCATTTTTATGAAGCAATTTTGAATAACGAAGAGCATGTTTCAAAAGTAAATAATGTATATACACTTGCGGCTTACATTCATTATAAACTTACAGGAAAAAAAGTTATTGGTGTAGGTGATGCGTCGGGAATGTTCCCTGTAGAATTTTCTGATGATAAAAAATCAGCTTGCTATAAAAAAGATTTTGTAAACAAATTTGAAAATATTGAAATTGTAAAAAAACATAATTTTAAAATTAATGAAGTTTTTCCAAAAGTTTTGATGGCTGGCGAAAATGCAGGAGTTTTGACAGAAGAAGGTGTAAAAATTCTAGATCCTGCAGGGGATTTAAAATCTGGTATTCCAATGTGTCCGCCGGAAGGGGATGCTGGAACTGGAATGATAGCTACAAATTCTGTAGAAGTTCAGACTGGAAATATAAGTGCAGGAACATCAGTATTCAGTATGGTCGTTTTGGAAAAAGACTTGAAAAAATCATATCCTGGAATTATTGATATTGTAACAACACCTGACGGTGCTCCTGTTGCAATGGTTCATGCAAATAACTGTACAGGCGAACATAATTATTGGATTAACTTTTTCAAAGAAATTGTTGAAATTATGTGCGGTAAAGAAAATGCTCCTCAAACAGGAACTTTTTATGATAAGCTGATTATGAAATCTTTAGAAGCAGATAAAGACTGCGGAAAACTGCTTGCATACAATTATCTTTCTGGTGAAACTATCACAGGATTTAATTCAGGATGTCCTCTTTTTGTTCGCGGCGAAAATGCAAATTTTAATGTAGCAAATTTTATGCGCGTTCAAATGTTTTCTTCTTTAGGAACATTAAGAGTTGGGATGAATATTCTGTATGATGATGAAAAAGTTCCTGTAAAAAGTATGACAGGAGCCGGCGGATATTTTAAAACTCAGGCAGGACTAAAATATATGGCAGCCGCTATGAAAACTCCAGTTAGTGCAATGGAAACTGCCGGAGAAGGCGGACCTTGGGGAATGGCAATTCTTGCTTCTTATGCAGCAGAAACACAAAAACAATCGCTGAGCAATTACCTTAATGAAAAAGTTTTTGCTGACTGCAAAAAAGAAACTTCAAATCCAGAAAAAGACATTTGTGATTCATTTGAAATTTTCTTTGAAAATTATAAAAAAGGTCTTGCAGTTGAAAAAGCTGCTGTTGAAAATTTGTAATAAAAAAAATCGAGGATTATATGAAATTTGAAGAAATAAGAATTCAGGCATACAATGCAAATATGAAAATTCCAGAAAATCATTTGGCACTTTATACATGGGGAAATGTTTCTGCTTTTGATAAAAAAGAAGGTGTTTTTGCAATAAAACCGTCGGGAGTTCCTTATCCAGAACTGACAGCTGAATCTATGGTGATTGTTGATTTGGATGGCAAAGTAGTAGATGGAAAACTTAATCCTTCATCAGACACACCGACACATGCCGTTTTATACAAAGAATTTGCAGTAAATAAAAATGCTGATGTTGGCGGAATCATTCATACTCATTCAACATTTGCAGTTAGCTGGGCACAGGCAGTAAAATCAGTTCCATTATTTGGAACAACACACGCAGACCATATCCAAAAAGACATTCCATGTACACCATATCTTTCTAAAGAAGCCGTTCAAAATGATTACGAAAAAGAAACTGGACTTTTAATTGTAAAACATTTTAAAGAACTTGGACTAAATCCAAATGAAATAAATATGGTTTTATGCGGAGGGCATGGTCCATTTGCATGGGGAAAAACTGCAGAAAAGGCAGTGTATAACGGCACCGTTCTTGAAGAAATCTGTAAAATGGCATTTAATACAATTTCTTTAAAACCAGATGCTCAAAGACTCCCCGAATATATCGTAGACAAACATTATCTGCGTAAGCATGGCCCGAACGCATATTACGGACAAAAGCCGTAAGAACCTTCGTCAAAATCATAGCTGAATTTTTCATTACGCAGAATTTTTACCCTTCAATCGCGCCGTCAATCAGTTTTTCCAATTCCGCCTTGGAAAGCTTTTTGCCGTACGAAACAACCTTGCCGTTAATCACAACGCCCGGAAGACTCATCACACCCAGCGACATGATTTTTTCCAAATCCGTTACATGCTGAATATCTGCCGCAAGATTTTTTTCTGCCATAATGTCAATGACAGTCTGAAACATCGAACTGCAAGTAGAGCAGCCGTCCCGACCTAAAATTTCGATTGAATTGATTTGCATTTTGAGGGCCTCCAAAAATATTGATAGTATTACAGAATTTTTATTTATTCCATTTCCGAATAATTTTCTTCATTTTTTTTTGTTTTTAATGATTCAAGCATTTTTTCCATTAAAGTAAGTGTCTGTTCATAGGAAAGTTCAAGAACTTGTTTTGTAAAATTTTCAAATGCTACATCTGACATATTTTCGCCTCCAGACTATTGAACATTCTCATTTGTATTCTATCATATTTTCATCAGATTGACCATTTATGTATACTTGACTATTCTCATAGAGCATTATAAAGTAGGATGTAAAGGGATGTAAAAGCATGCGCTATATTGGCAGTAAAGCAAACTTACTTAGGAATATAGAAAATTGTATCTCAACAAATATTCATATAAGGCAAAAGAGTTTCTGCGATATTTTCAGCGGAACAGGCGTAGTTGCACAATACTTCAAGCCAAAATATGAAATTATCTCAAATGATGCACTTTTCTTTTCATACGCTATTCAAAAATCTATTGTAGAAAATAATTCTATACCAACTTTTGATAAACTCAGACTCTCTGTTAAAAATCCTTTTGATTATTTGGAAAATGCAACTTTACCCAATATAAGCAAATTTGTAGAAGAAAACTATTCACCATCAGGCAAAGCTGGAAGAATGTATTTCACTTCCGAGAATGCCCGGCGTATTGATTTTATTCGCACAACAATAGAGCAATGGAAGACCGAAAAAAAATTGACCGAAGCTGAGTATTACTATCTTCTTGCAAGTTTGATTGAAGCCGTTCCTTCTGTATCGAACATCACAGGAACTTACGGAGCATACCTAAAAAACTGGGACAAACGTGCATATAAGAAAATCGAACTTCCACAATTCGCTATACAGAATAATAACCGAAATAACAAGGCTTATAACGAAGATGCCTTTGATTTAGAGAAACATATTTCAGGCGATATCCTTTACATTGACCCGCCCTATAATTCAAGGCAGTATGCACCGAATTACCATGTTTTAGAAACAATTGCCCGATATGATAATCCCGTGCTTTCAGGTGTTACGGGAATGCGTCCGTATGAAAATCAAAAATCAGTTTTCTGTTCAAAACATGATGTAAATAATGCTTTTGATCAACTTATTCGTAATGCTGATTTTTCACATCTTGTTCTTAGTTACAGTTCTGCCGGATTGATGAATGTTGATTTTATTGAGAAAACACTCAAAGATAACGGTATTGCTTCAACATATTCTTTGCAAAAAATTCCGTATCGAAAGTATAAAAGCAAGATTTATGATGAAAGTGGTGTGTGCGAATATCTTTTTTACATTCAGAAAAAAGCACAGAATAATGTTTATATTTTCCCCCAAGAAAAAATACTCTCTGTTGCCAGTTCAACAGTCAATTATGGCTTGAATATTCGAAATCAAAAATATATAAAAAGTCCACTTAATTACATCGGTGGAAAGTACAAGTTACTTCCTCAGCTTATGCCTCTTATTCCTAAGAATATAAATATTTTTGTTGATTTGTTTTGTGGAGGCGGAAATGTCGGTGTGAATGCAGACTGCAAAAAACTCATCTTCAATGATATGAACACCATCCTTATGGAAATGTTCAGAACCTTTGCTTCTATGAATCTTGAAGATTTACTTGCTAAAATTGACTCAACTATTGCAAAATGGAATCTTTCAATGACGAATGAAGATGCTTTTATTGCCTTTCGAGAGCATTACAACAAAACTCGCAACCCAATTGATTTATATGTGCTTTCTTGTTTTTCTTTCAATTATCAGTTTCGTTTCAATAATAACCATGAATACAATAATCCGTTCGGACGAAATCGAAGCCGTTACTCTGATACAATGAAAACTAATCTCATACGTTTTGTACAGAAAATTCAATCTGTATCTGCTGAGTTTGTGTCGCATGACTTTGCAAAATTTGCGATTGATGATTTGACTGAAAAAGATTTTGTCTACTGCGACCCGCCCTATTTAATTACGACAGGTTCTTACAACGACGGAAACCGTGGTTTCAAAAACTGGACGAAAGAATCTGACAAAGCATTATATACCCTGCTCGATAAATTGAATGAAAAAGGTGTTCGATTTGCTCTTTCAAATGTTTTTACCCACAAAGGTGAACAAAACCACATTCTGATTGATTGGGCAAAAAAATATACTGTCCATCATCTTCAAAAAGATTACTCTAATTCAAGTTACAACACTGAACGATTGGGAAGCGATGAAGTTCTGGTAACAAATTACGCTTTGGAGAGTAAAATATGATTGATATTTTGAATGTACCTACAAAAGACACCCGTGCGTTTGGTTGGGTACAAGATTCAAGCAGCATAGACAGCTTATGTGATGTCGTTGCAGTTTTTGATTTTGAAAGTGATTTTCATAAAAAACTTGTTAACGAAATTATACCAAGTATAGTTTTAGAAAATGACGGTCGTCAGGAAATGATAGATTCTTTGACTTCAAAGCCTCTCAATCTTAAATACAGGCTTCTGATAGGCACATCTTTTACACCTCGTTCTGATTCCCGTTGTAACGGTATTATTCAAGCAGCAGTCAAAGGACAAAAAAGACCATTTATTGTTGACTGGGCAGCTGATAATTTTGTGAGATGGGCACATGCAATTGGTTTCATTAAATATAATTATGCTGACGATACATTTTCGATAACACAAAAAGGATTGGAACTTTCAAAATCATCTGGAAGTGCAAAAGAAAACTTGTTGATAAATGCAATTCTTTCTTATCCACCAGCATTTCGTATTTTGACCTTACTCTCAAATCCTGACAATCCTCTTACAAAATTTGAACTTGGCGAAAAACTCGGTTTTACAGGCGAAGAAGGATTTATCTGTTATCCCGTCAGAAGCATTGTAGCGGCTCTTGCAGAAACATCAGACAAAGATGAGCGTTCAAAAATCCGCTCAGATTGGGAAAGTTCATCTGATAAATACGCAAGAACGATTGCACAGTGGCTGGGGCATCTTGGTTTAGTCAAAACTTGCAAAAAAGAAGTTACTGTTGAATATGGACACGAACTGTTTTCTGAATCGCTTGGTGCATTTTGTATCACGCCAAAAGGTGAACGGGTATTGCGCAATATTAGTGGAAACAGCAAACATTCAAAAGTCAAAAAAATCGTTTCGTATGAAATGTTTGCCACAAAAGGAAGAGATCGTGAGTACCTTCGATTGCGACGATCCATTATTCTAAAATCGATTGTTGAAGGCAAAAACAAAGCAACATTCGTAAAATTGCAGGAAGTTCTAAAAGCAAGCGACTTAAACGAATCTTTTGAAACAATCAAAGACGATGTTTTGGGATTTATGAATCTTGGTCTAAACATTGAAATAGACAAAGATTCTGTTAAACTCAACGATACCATAGGCGATTTTTCGATTCCGATTTACAGAGATTTAACAGTTAAATCTGAACTTTCAAAAGAAAAAGATGAGGTTCGCAAGCAATTGAAAACTCTCTCACACGACTATCTTTCGCTTATGGATTTAGCATTTGATTCTTCACAAAATCGTCTCTTTGAAATGCGTACAATGGATTTATTCTTGAATGAATGTGGATTTTACGGTCGTCATTTAGGCGGGGCAAACAAACCCGATGGTGTTTTATACACTGACGAAGCACACGACGAAAACTATGGAATTATCGTTGATATGAAAGCATATTCAAATGGATATAATCTTCCTATCGGACAACAAGATGAGATGAAACGCTATATCAGCAATAACCAGAAACGCGACGAGAAAATCAATCCGACAAAATGGTGGTCAGAATTCCCCGGCTATCTCAAAAAATATTATTTTATGTTTGTTTCTGGAAGTTTTAAAGGCGATATAGCAGATAAATTGAATAAAATCTATCTTGAAACAAGTAACGCTGGAACAGCAATGCCGATAGTTACAGCGTTACTTGTTGCAGATAGAATCAAAAGTAAAGAAATGACTTTACAGGATTTTGAAAAGAACATTTGCAATACTGAATATAGATGTTGATTTTTTCACCCCGTCAATCACTGTTCCCCGTACTTTATTTTGCTAATTTTCTCTTCAAGCAAATAATGTTTTCTTCGATTTTTCTAATTGTTTTTTCAAACACTTCATCACTTTGTCCTGTAGGGTCGTCTAATTCCCAGTTTTCTGAATACTGACCTGGAACAATTGGACAGCTTACATTGCATCCCATAAAAATCACCACATCAGGTTTTGGAATATCCGCAATCAGCTTGTTGTACTGCGTCCTTTCCATATCAATTCCATGCATCGTTTTCATCAAGCGGACAGCATCCTGATTTATGCGGTCTTTCAGTTCTGTTCCTGCTGAATAGCTTTCAAAAACATCTGAAGCAAGTTTTTTTCCTAATGCTTCTGCAATCTGACTTCGGCATGAATTGTGAACGCAGACAAATGCAACTTTTGGTTTTCTATTTGCCATTTCCTTGCCTCCAAAGTTCTTTTCAAGTTTCTGCTATTGAAACGAATCTGTTTACAATCCATCTACATCCACCCCTGCACACTCTGCACCACATTAAACAAATACCCCGCCGCAATAATCCCCACAACGCAAATCGCTGTAAAAATTGCAAGCAGCTTCGGTTTTACAGCCTTCGACAGCATCACAAGGCTTGGAAGGCTCAAAGTCGTTACCGCCATCATAAAGCTTAAAACTACGCCCAGTGCCGCACCTTTGAACAAAAGTGCCTCCGCAATCGGTATGCAGCCGAAGATGTCCGCGTACATGGGAACTCCGCACAAAACCGCAATCAAAACGCCAAACGGATTTTTGCTCCCCAAAGCCGAAGTAATCCACCCCTCAGGAATCCAGTTGTGAATAAACGCACCCAGTGCAACACCTGCAAGAATATACGGAAAAAGTTTTTTCAGAGTTTCAAGCATTTTGTCAAAGGCAGATTTTATGCGCTCTTTCATCGTAAAAGTCATCTCAGGAAGTTCCGCCTGCCCGCCGTTTCTTGCATTCAGAATAAAATCCGCAATTTCGCCTTCAAGATGAAGCCTTTCAATCAGCGAACCGCCAGCCACCGCAATCACAAGCCCGAATACAACATACAAAACGGCAGTTTTCCACCCGAATACGCTCATCAGAACCACAAGCGAACCCAAATCCACCATAGGCGACGAAATCAAAAAACTGAACGTAACTCCAAGCGGAAGCCCAGCCGCCGTAAATCCCATAAAAATCGGAATTGACGAACACGAACAGAACGGAGTTACAGTCCCAAGCAAAGCCCCGATAACCCTCGAACCAAAACCGCCGAACCGCCCCATAATCTTCCGGCTCTTCTCCGGCGGAAAAAACGACTGAATCAGCGAAATCAAAAAAATCAGCACACACAAAAGCACCGAAATCTTGATGATGTCAAACAAAAAAAACGCCACAGCCCCGCCAATTTTCGATTCCACACTCAACCCGGTCGCTGCCACACCACGCCGAATAAGCGCATACAGCCACTTCATCCCCAAAATTTCGTTCTGAAAAAAATCCCACATAATCTTCTATTATATTCCTTTTATTTTTGTTCGGGCGGCTTTTTGGTTGCTTCGGTTCCTTCGACAGGCTCAGGAACCAAAGCAACCAAAAATCAGGCTGTCCGCCCTTCCGCGTCAATGCGCTCCATCCTTGCCGCAACATTCCATCGCATTAAAATACTGCTTAAACTCGCAAAAAGTTTCGCAGTTTATCGAATAGTGCATCCACTTACCGTCGCGCCTTGCATTTACAAGACCACATTCACAAAGAATTTTTATATGATGCGAAAGTGTGGGCTGCGTTATGTCAAGCTTTTCCAAAATCCTGCACGCACAAAGTTCACCGCCAGTCAAAAGCCCGATTATTTTAAGCCTGTTTTCATCGCCCAACGCCCGGCAGATTTCCGCAGTTTTTTCTATAGTCATAAATTCACCTGTTTTAAAAACATATTGATATTCATCAATGTGTAAAAGATAGCAGACATATAGATGGTTGTCAATATGATATTCTTTTTTTGACAATTTTTAAGATGTAATATATCTTAAAAATAAGGATAAAATAAGGGCATAGCGAAAAAATCGTCTTCGTCGATTTTTCGAGATACAAGCGAGTTCTAAGTCGCCAAGATATCGCAACTTAGAATATCACGTTTTAAAGTTACCTGAAAAAAAAACGTATCAAATGTGATGTTATAAAAGGAGACTCATCATGAAAATAATAAAACATTTATGGACATCTAGAAAAACTGAAATTTTTAGAGGTTCCCTTATCACTGTATTTTTGTTAATATTTACAATATGCTCGTGCTGTGCAAAAGAAAATGAAAATCAAGTTTTTAGGCAAAAAAGCGGAGGTTCTATGAAAACTTACATTTCTGTTCCTATGAGCGAAGGTCTTAAAATGTATTGCGAAAGTAAAAATGCCGTTCTTCTTGATGTGCGCCGCCCGGAGGAATACCAGACGGGACATATTCCAGGTGCTGTACTTTTAACAAATGAAACAATGACAGCGGAAAAAGCTGCAAATCTAATTCCATCAAAAAATACAGAAGTTTTTGTCTACTGCAGAAGTGGCCGGAGAAGCAAGGAAGCTTCCAAAAAGCTTTGTGATTACGGCTACGAAAAGGTCGTAGAAATCGGTGGTATTTTGGATTACTCCGGCCAAATGGAAAAATAATTTTAAAAATAAAAAAGTTCCTCAAATTTTTTTTCCAGCGCGGTACATAGAACTAAGGCTAATTTTGCTGTAGGGCAGTACTGACCTGTTTCTATTGAACTTATTGTATTACGGGAAACTCCCACCATCGAAGCCAGTTCCGCCTGTGAAAGATTCTTTTCCATTCGAACAGTTTTTAAGTTATTTTTTAAAACAAGTTCACTGTCCATCAGTTTATTTTTCCCATAAGCTGCAATAAGAACAGCACAACATTAAAACAAAAACCAAACAAATATGCTAAAAAAACAAAAAGTTCATGTTTTTTCTGCAGCCTGATATACTTTACAAGGAAAGCCGTTGAAAGCATTCCAAATAAAATCACCCAGACTCCAGCATTTACAGTGCGTTTAAAAATCAATTCCAGCACTGCGCAAATTGAGCAAAAAACAAAACCTGCATAATAAGCCACTAAAGCACCCTTTGACTGCGCTTCTAAATCAGCGTAGTCCTTGTTCTGATTTTCGTTTCGACTTTTCTCTAAAATTTCTTCTTTCGTCATTTTTTTTCTCCTGAAAATTTTGCGTTAGCGACAAGCTGCAGATGGCGAGATAAGTTTATGAAGCTTGCTTGCCAAGTTTACTTGGCATAGTTTATTATATCGTTTGCCAAGTAAACTTGGCAATATATTTTTCCACGCCCGCCTTATTATTGCAAAAAAAAATATTTCTGTTTTTTTTTATAAAAAAACAATGTTAACGACACGCGTATTTGGGGGCAGTTCAAAATACAAATCCTGAAAGCTGGATGGCTATGCAAATGAAACTTACACTGTGGCTTTCGATGCAGAATGAGCCAGTGAATGTAAAAATTGCCAGCTTAGCATAGTCACTGCAAAATTTGCTAAATCTCGTGCAAATCTTGCAGTGTGTTGCAAAATTTGCTTGTATCAATACAAATCTTGCAGTATAATGTATGTAAGGTCAGTTTATGGTACGCAGAGAAAGATATATTAAAAAAATCCGTCCGTTTTATGAGTCTGATTTAATAAAAATTATTACAGGAATCAGAAGATGCGGAAAATCCATTGTTTTGCAGCAGGTTCGTGATGAAATTTCAGAATCAACAGACAACATCATCTTTTTGGAATTTGAAAATCTCAGAATTCAATCTCAAATTCCTGATGCAGCTTCTCTTTTGGCTTATGTAGATGCTCATAAAAAAAACGGCAAATGTTATATTTTTTTAGACGAAATTCAAAATCTTGAAAACTGGCAGGAAGCGTGCAAAACTTTGCGGCTTGAAAATAATTCTGTTTTTATTACAGGTTCAAATTCAAAACTTCTTTCCAAAGAATTTACAAAAGAATTGAGCGGCCGGTATGTTTCATTCAGAATCAGGCCTTTTGTCTATAAGGAAATTCTAGAATATTCAAAACAGCTCAATAAAGATTTTTCAGTTACGGATTACCTTGTGTGGGGCGGTTTTCCCAAACGGCTGGAATTTGAAAATGAAGCGATGAAAGATTACCTTTTCGACTTAAACGAAACGATAATCCATAACGATATAATGCTTCGGTATAACATTCAAAAAGAAAAATTATTCAGAAGCGTCTGTAACTTTGTTTTCCGCTCAAATTCAAGAATTGTCTCGTCAAAATCTATTGCTGATTTTTTAAGTTTAAATAATGAAAAATGTTCGGTGCATACGGTTTCAAATTATATCGCTTATATTGAAGAAGCGTTCGGCATTGATATGATAAAACCATTTTCTAACAGAACAAAAAATGAACTTTCATATTACAATAAAATTTACGATGCCGATGTTGCACTCAATTCCATAAGATGTCCTGATTCCAGATACGATTTAGACCACAACCTTGAAAACACAGTATACAACGAATTGCTTTTTATGGATTACACTTTAAAAGTATTTAATGATTCGGAGCGGGAAGTAGATTTTGTCGCAGAAAAAGAAGGAAAAAAATACTTTATTCAGGTAGCCTATAGCGTACAAAATGAAAAAGCCTACGAAAGAGAATTCCGAGCCTTTGCAAACCTGGACAATCTTTCTCAAAAAATTCTTATCACAACTGATGAACTTGACTATTCAACTAGCACAGTCCGCCACATTAAACTTAAAGACTTTTTATTATTAAACGATTTAAACTGATGTTTTTGGGCAGGTTTTTGATTCGCTTTGATTCCTTCTACAGACCTAAAATACCATTATTCACCCTGAGGAATTTTGTCGCAAAGACTTTTATTGCGGTAATTCAGATTTGTTCTCAAAGTATACCCCTTTGACTGCCAGAATGCGTTTGCTTTTTCATTTTCTTTAAAAGCAAGAATAAAAATTTTTTGAATTCCTTCTTTTAATAAAGCTGACTCGGCCAAAGATACAAGTTTTGAAGCAATTCCCTGCCGCTGATATTTTGGAGAAACACACAAATGGTGAACAATTCCGCGCCGTCCGTCATGTCCGCTTAAAATTACACCGCAAAGTTCGCCATCATTATTTACAGCCGCAAAACAAGTATCAGGATTTCGTTTTAAATAACGGGCAATTCCGTCAAGGCTGTCATCAACAGGATTTAAAGCCTTTTTTGTCATTTCAACCGAATTCCATAAATCAAGCATTTTTTCATAATCTTGAATTGTAATTTTTCGATAATTCATATTTAAACGCATACTTTTTATATTATATAGAATATTTTGCGATTTTTACAATTTTAATTTTTTGAATTCTTCGTGAATTGTTTTTTGAATTGATTCTGACAATTGGTTTTCAAAAGCGATTAAATTAACTGGTTCATTTTGGGAAATAATTTCTTCGTCAAAAAGCTGTTTGTATGAAATATTTAAAGCACTGGCAATATTTTGAATCACTTCGAGCGAAGCTGATTTTCTTCCAAGTTCTATTTGAGTCATAAAAGGAACGGAGATTCCCGATTTTTCTGCAAGAAACTGTTGTGTCCATCCGAATTCTTTTCTTATTTTCCGAATGTTGTTACCCAGTACTAAAAGAATATCTGTCATTAAAATAATAATATTGCTCATAGCAACACTTGAAAATAATCCTAAAGCAATATATTATGTTGCTATAAGCAAATTTTTATTATAGAGAGTTCTATGAAGGCTAATGAAGCCTTAAATGACAAATCAAGAACTATTGCAAATTGGGGGAGTGAGTAATGGCACTTTCAAGTTTATTGTTTCTTTTTGGATTTCTGCCTGTCTTTTTATTAATCTGGTTTATATGCAGAAAAGAATTCCGAAGTTACGTTCTTTTTATTTTCAGTTTCAGCTTTTACTTCCTTTCTGATTCATATTCTGGTTTTATGCCAAGGCGAATGATGTATGTTTTATTCCTTGTTTTTGCAAATTATGCCGTTTCTTTGCTTATATCTTATTTCAATAATAAAAAGCAGGGAGTTGCAAAGTTCTTTCTGGCAGCAGGAATTTGTTTTAATTTGGGAATATTGTTTTTTTACAAATATTCTGCTTTTTTTGTGAATAGTATCAATGCACTTTTTCATTCTGATTTTTCTGTGCCGCAAAAGATTCCGTTGCCTGGACTTTCGTTCATTGTGTTTTCGCTGATTTCGTATCTTGTTGATGTCTACAAAAATTTATTTCAAGTTGAAAAAAATATCGTAAAATTTTCTGATTACGTTTTGATGTTTCCTAAAGTTATTATGGGACCGATTGTGTGTTACAAAGACATAAAAGAAAACTTCGGTTTTGAGTTGCCTTCAAAAGACAGTGTAAATGAAGGCGCACGTCGTTTTATACTCGGGTTTTGCAAGAAAATAATTATTGCAGATAACCTTGCTGTTCTGATAAGTAATATAAATTCATCTTTCCGTAATTCAGAAGCGACAGTTTTTGCATTGTGGCTCGGTTCGCTGGCTTTTTCGCTGCGCCTGTTTTTTGATTTTTCCGGTTATACTGATATGGCTGTTGGAATCGGGAAAATTCTTGGTTTTAATTTTAAAGAGAATTTTAACTATCCGTACTGCTGTAAAGGCATAGCTGATTTCTGGAAACGCTGGCATATTTCTTTAAGCGAATGGTTCCGAGATTATTTATACATTCCGCTTGGAGGTTCAAGAAAATCTGGTATTAGAAATGTTTTTAATCTGGCTGTAGTCTGGCTTTGTACAGGAATCTGGCATGGAGCTGGTTTTAGTTTTATTGCATGGGGTCTTGTTTTTTTTGTCTTGATTTTATTTGAGCGTTATCTTGTAAAGCCTTCGCAACTTGGCAGAAAAGCCTCTTTGCTTTGGCGGATTTTGGTTCTCCTTATAATAAATTTCAACTGGGTTCTATTCAGCCATAACGGATTGAGGGAAGGAATAAATTATTGTCTTGCAATGACTGGTTTTAAGTTGACAAATTCCGGGTTTTCTTTTGTGGGAAACTCTCTATTTAATTTGTCGGATGTCAGGTTTTTGCGAGAGTATGGAATTTATCTCATTCTTGGAATTCTTTTTTCAACACCTGTTGTCCGAAACTTGAAGGAAAAATTTTCCTTTCAGAAAGATTCTTCGGACGTACTTCTGTCAGTTAAATATAAGGCAGTTTTAAATATTGCAGAATTTATTTTATATGGAATTGCATTTTTATGCGCGCTTAGTTTTGTTGTAATTAGTAATCATAATCCGTTTATGTACCAGCAGTTTTAATCTGAGAGGTGAATAATGAAGAAAATTACTTTTTGTCATGCTATTGTATTTTTTGCAGTTATATGTGTTTTTGGCGGTATGTCATATTTCAGTTATGTACAGAAAATTTTTTCTGGAAAAGTATTTTCAAATTATGAATCTGCAAATACTTTTAAAAATAAAATTGAAGAAAAGTTTTACGGCTATATTCCGTTTAAAATGCAGCTTGTTGATTTGAACGGACTATTTCATAAAATTTTTTTGCACAGGGAAATGAACGGCATCGTTAAATTAAACAACGGATATCTTACTTCAGTTAATAGAGATTATGATACTCAAGTCCTTTCTGACAGCAGTAAAAACATCATTGCCTTTAACGATTACTGTAAAAAAAATGGTGTAGTTTTTTTGTATGTACAGACTGCATATAAAATTTCAAAATTTGACCCACAGCTTCCTGTCGGAGTCAATGATGTTACAAATCAAGCGATTGATAAAATGATAGAAAACCTTAAAACAGCAGATGTCAATGTTTTTGATTTAAGGGAATGTATGCACGCGGATGGCATTAATCAGTATGATTTGTATTATAGAACTGATCATCACTGGACAAACGAAGGCGCATTTTACGGATATACAAAAATTGCTCCGATGGTTGCAAATTTTACTGGAACTTTTTTAGATACTTCTTTGCTTGATTTTGAAAATTACAATATTGAAACATACAGAAAATGGCATTTAGGTTCACGAGGTCAAAGAACAGGCTTGCTTTTTGCATCTGCAGATGATTACAATTTAATCAGTCCTAAGTTTGAAACAAGAATCTTTGACAGTTCTGATAATTCCGTACAGAGTTTAAAAGAAGCCTTAGTCAGAAAATCAGTTTTTGAAAACAGGAATGCTGCAAGCCGTTATACTTATGACAATGCTTATACAAACAGGAATATAAATAATCTGACTTCACTTGATGCAAAGACAGATTTAAATGTATTGCTTTTAAGCGATTCATTCCAGCAGGGAATAAAACAGTTTATGCTTCTTACTTATAAAGATTTTAACATTGACAGCTACTGGAATCTTTCCCCGGAACTTATAGCAAAATATAATCCCGATGTAATAATCATGCTTCCGTATGGCGGCAACATAATAAGGCAGATAAATTTTACAAGTTCCGGAGAATAAGTTTTATACTGACAAGTCTTGCGCTTTAAAACAAACTTAAAGCCGTATTATCCTTGAATGAGTAATGACTTCGTTTCCGTTTTCTGTTATTAGGACATCGTTTTCAAGCCTTACGCCACCGGCTTCTTTATCGTAAAGTCCCGGTTCAAGAGTTACAATCATGCCTGGTGCAAATTCAATTTCTGGTTCTGCGCGCTGCCTTACAAATGGAAACTCGTGGATTTCAAGACCGATTCCGTGACCGAGACCGTGTGGCATGGAGCGTTTTCCTGCAGCAAAAATTTCATCGACTTTTGCTGCAGCCGTTCTGATTGAAATTCCTTTTTTGTAAAGTTCAAGTCCTTTTTTAAAAGCTTTTTCGACAAGTAAAATTAATTCTTCCTGCGTTTTTGACAGATTGCCTTTTGCAACAGTGAGCGTCGTATCGCTTGTATATCCTTTGTAAACGACGCCAAAGTCTAAAATTGAAAGACCGTTTCCCGGCCAGGGATTTGCCGTATAATTTGGAAAACAGTGAATTGCAAAACTTCTTGAAGGTCCTGCAGCCAGAGTGTCAAAACCAGTTTTTTCACAGCCGTACTTGCGGCATTCACTTTCGATAAAAAGTGCAACATCAGTTTCTGTTTTTATCTTTCCTTTTTTTATGCGCTGTTCGATTTCGTCGATAATTTTGTCACCGATTCTAGCAGCTTCTTTTGTACATTCAATTTCGTATTCATCTTTTATAGCGCGCATTGCAGTGGTGAACTTATGGCAGCCGTTTTCCCTGCAGCGGACATCCCAATCAGGCAGTGCATCAACGATTTTCAAAAATAAAAGATATGATGAAGTCGGCGGAATTTCAACGACAAGTTTCTGTTTTTTCTGAAAAGCTGACAAGGCTGCTTTTATTGCCCTGACGTTGTCGCGCTCATATCTTGTAAACGGAATTATTTTATCTGCAAACGCATTTTCATTTGCAAGGTTTATGTCCCATGGAATTAAAACTGACTTTGCATCGCTGTCTATAATCAGAATTCCGTCACTTATATGACCGCAAAAATATCGCACGCTTGCATCGCGGTGTTCTTCGCTGTCTTCAAAAACGGCAGCCGAAACATTATTCTGTTTCATAAAATCTGCAAGCCGTTTTCGTCTTGTTTCGTAAATTGTTTTCATTTCTTCTGCGGAATAGTTTTTCATTTTTATGTCCTTATTTTTGTTTTTTTAATTTGCTGAATATTACGCTGAGTATTTCATCTTTCGTTATAAAAAGAAGAAAAATTCCTGCAAGTGCAAAAATAATGCAGGAAAGCAAAAGCGGAATTCCGTTTCCTAAAAAACGTCCCAGATGAATGTATTTTTTTACAAAGACCGGGTGTACAAAATAAACCGGAATGCTTGCAACGAGCGAAAGTAAAATTATTTTTAAACAGTACAATATAGAAGCTTTTGCAATCTTGCCTGTGTCTGCAGTGTTCAACTTGTGAAGGAACATAAAAAGGCATACTGTGTTTATTACGCTTGAAACTGAAAGCGCAAGTGCAATTCCAGGCCCTTTCCATTTTATAGAAAGCAAAAAGGCAAGTAAGATGTTTGCACCGAATGAGATTATTCCTGCAAGTGTCGGAAGCTTTGTGTTGCCCTGCGCGTAAAATGCCGGCGAGATTATTCTGTTTGCAGCAATAAAAAACAGTCCCGCAATGTGAAAGACAAAAACGCTTAATGTCAGCCTTACAGATTCATCGTTAAAAGCACGGCTTTTAAATACAAGCGAAATTATTTCCCTGCCAGTTATGAGTGAATAAAACGTAATCGGAATACAGATTACTGCAATGATTTTGATTGCATTAATCAACATTCTGTTGTATTCGTTCCATTTCTGTTTTTTTGCAAGTCCTGCCAAATCGGGAAGAATTACAGTTCCGATTGAAACGGCAAAAATTCCTAAAATGAGTTCCTGCAATCGCAGTGAATATTGAAGGCTCGATACGATTCCCTGACCAGCTCTTCCTGCAAGCGCTGTCGAAACTAAATCGTTGAGCTGGTAAGATGCCATTCCTACGATTGTCGGAATTACAAGTGAAATTACTTTTTTAGTTCCTTCGTTTGAAAAAGTTTTTTTAAGCGAAGTCAGCGAAACTTTCCAGCCAGATTTTAAAACGAACGGCAGCTGAAAAACCGCCTGAACAACTCCGCCTGTAATGACACCGACAGACATTGCGCGCGCCGGATTTTCCGTTTTTTTAGAAAGAAAAACAGTGCCTGCAATTACGCACAGATTAAACAGAATCGGCGTAAATCCTGACGGCGAAAAAATGTTCATCGTATTCAAAATTCCCTGGAAGAGTGCCGCAATTGAAATTACGATTAAATACGGAAACATTATTCTCGTTAAAATTATAGTTTCCTGAATTACAGCCTGTTCAGCATCATTGTAAAAAATTTTAACAATGAACGGCGTGATTAAAATTCCTGCTATGACTACTGCAGTCGTAAGAAAAGTAATCAGCGTAAATGTTGAATTTAAAAAATCCTGCGTTTCCTTTTTTTCTCTGCTTTCTTCAAGATAGCCGCGAAATGTCGGAATAAATGCTACCGAAATGCTGTTTTCTGCAAAGAGTCTTCTCAGCAGGTTGGGAATTAAAAACGCAACGCCGAATGCATCTGCAAGACCGCTTGTTCCGAGAAAATGCGCTTTTGTCGCTTCCCTTATTACGCCCAGAATTCTTGAAATTAATGTTAAAAAAGACAGTTTTATTCCTGATTTTACAATGTTTTTTTCTTTTTTTTCTAATGAAATCATGATATAATACTTTATAATTGTTTTCTATTTTTAGCAATGGGAAGATAAATTATGGCTATTTCGCACTTATTATATATTTTCTACTCTGGAGGTATTTTATAAAGTGGCTAGAAAAAAAATATTTCAATATGTTGGAAAAACTCCAATAGTTCCTATTTCAGTAAAGATTCTTGCAATTTTTATCCTGCTGATTCTTCTGTCAAATTTTATGACGAACTTTTTGTCAATCAATCTTTCTGAACGTCAAAAAACGGCTTTGACTAATCAGCTTATTGTAAATCAGCTCAAAGAGATGTACATTACGGCCGGCAATCAATATCAGATTTATTCGTATTCAAAAGAAAAAGACGAATGTATTGAGTCCTTAAAAAAAGCTGCGTCAAGTGGATTTTCCCAGCCGCACAGCTGTGCATTTGCTTTTGACAGAACTGGAAAAATGCTGTTTTTCACGTGTAAGGATTCATCTTATAAAGCAGAAATTTTTTCTGATAAGGAAGTCCTTGACAGGCTTAATGCTGACTTTGACAATTCCGTTGATCAGGGGTCGTTGTCGTTTGATTTGGGATTCGGTGAATATTTTGGTGTGTACAAGTATCACAATGACTGGAACTGTTATTTTGTCCGTGCAGAGTCGCGTTCTGACAATATGCGCGAAATGTATACTGTCATCGGAATTACTGCCGTGCTCATTCTTATTTTGACTGTATTGTTCCTGTTCCTCGGACTTTTTATGTTCAAGCGCGTACTCGGAAACATTACAAAAATTACGAACAGTTTGTACGACATGCAGCAGCGCCAGCAACTTGAAGTAATAAATATTGATGATGCTCCTAACGATGACATTACGTATCTTGCAGCATCTTTTAACTCGCTTTCTGTTTCCGTAAATAACTTGCTTACGACTTTCCAGAAATTCGTTTCAAAAGACGTCGTAAACAAGGCATATTCAAATCATGCAATTTCGCTTGAAGGAAACCAGCGCGAACTTACGATTTTATTTTCTGATATAAAGAGCTTTACATACAGAACTGAAACTTTAGGAAACGAAATTATCGATGTTTTAAACGTTCACTATAACAAAGTAATTCATTCAGTGCATCAGACAGACGGCGTTATCGGTTCAATCATCGGCGATGCAATTCTTGCAATATTCGGTGCAGAAGTGACAGGAGCCGTAAAATCCCTTAAGTCTATTGAAGCTGCATGGGAAATTACAAATGTTACTGCCGAACTTCGCGAAAAGATGAAAGAACGCAGGGCGCTCATTGAGAAAAAGCGGAAACTTACAAAAGCCGAAGACCGTGTATATCAGGCTGCCTTACTTGACATCGGTGTCGGAATCGACGGCGGAACTGTTTTCTACGGTAACATCGGTTCTGACGAGCACATGGCAAATACCGTAATCGGTGATAACGTAAACTCTGCAAGCCGGCTTGAAGGCTTGACAAGAGTTTATCATCTGCCTGTCATTGTTTCTGATTACATAAAAGAAGAAGCAGAAACTGTTTCAAAACGCTATAAATTTTACGAAATCGATACTGTTCAGGTAAAGGGAAAAACAGAAGGTAAAAAAATTTATTTCCCTATAGATACTTTTGTTCAAGGTGCGGTTGCACTTTCTCAAAAATTCGATATTTTTGAAGAAGGTCTTTCTGCATATTACAAAGGAGACTGGAGCAAAGCTAGAAAAATGTTTAAGCGTTCAGAACTTGAAGTTTCTGAAGTTTTCCTTGAGAGAATGGGACGAAAAAGTGCCCCTGCAAAATGGAGTGGAATATGGACAATGACAACAAAATAGATTCATCAGTTCTTGATAACGAAAATACTGCTATTCCTGAAGAAAAAGGAGATGTCCTTCTTTTTCTTCAGGAAGAAATCATGCCTTTGCGCAAAAAGAAAGTCGTAACGACTTATGATTTGGAAAAAGAATATGCAAAGACAAGAAAAAATAAAAATCTCTCTGTATGGATTGTCCTGTTGCTGACTGTTGTCGGTGTAGTTCTTGCAACATGGGCAATTATATCTGGTTTTTCCGTAAATTCCCGCAATATCGAAGTTTCACTTGATGCTTTTGAAGATTTGAATTTGCGTAATCTTTTTGATGCGCTCTCAAAAACTCAGGATTTATACGAAAAGGCTTCAAAGACAAAGGCAGAACTTCAGGCAGCTTTTGACCAGAAAATGACGCAGGCAAAACGTTCTCTTGACCTTGACCTTGACTATATCAGAAAGCTCAAGCTTGCAAAAAAAGACAGAACAACCAGAGAAACGCGCGTGCGCAATACGTATGAAAAAACTGTAAAAGCTATTCACGATGAATTTGACGAAAAACTTCAAGCTGCTGACATTGAGCTTAAACAGTATGAAGACCAATTAAAGAGCTTTGACAGTGAAAATGTCGAAAAAGCTCAAGAATGGGAAAAGCAGATGGACTCTGAACGTCAGGTTCACGAAATAGAAAAAGGCAAACTGACAGAAGAATATGAAACTAAAATTATGGATTTAAAGACACAGATGTCAGAAGCTCAGGACAGAAGCTATAAAGAAAAGCGTGCTGCAATCAGTGACTTGACAAACCATTATGAAGGTCTTGTTGCAAAACTTGACCCTGCAATCAAAGATTCAAGAGTCAATTCTGCCGTTCAAAAGGCATCTTCTTTAATCAGCTACGATTATTTTGACCCCAACCTCATAAACCAGAGCGTAACTTATTCAGATGACGAATATTTACAGGAACTCCGCTCCCTGCAGAAAAAATACGATGACTACATTGTCTTGAATAATTTTGCTTCTGCAATTCCTTATTCAAACGGAATGGACAGCATTGTTCTGTCTGAAAAACAACTGGCTTATGACATGGTGTCTTCTGTTGCGCAGGTAGGTGCAAACCGCATAAGTTCCGTAAAGACAGAAAATGCACGGCTTTCAAATCAGGTAGAAAAATATAAAGATGAACTTTCAAAACTAAAAACTGTACTTGAAAACTCATCTGTTTTATTTAATGACTATGCAAAAAAAGCCAAAGTTGACGGTTTTGTCCTGTCTGTTACAAGTTCAACTGAAATTATTGCATACATTCAGTCAGAAGTACGCCCTGTCGTAAAAAATGACGGAAGTACCCGCGTTAATATTGTTAATGATAAAAATGAAAAAGTTGCAAGTGGCGCAATGAGGTTTAAGGACGGTATTTATTATGTTTCACTTGATGAAGAAGCTGCAGAACTTTTGCCCGGATTTTTTGTAAAACTTATAAAAAAATAAAACTGGGGCGCATGTGACTGTTTTTATGATTTATGCGCTGCTGTTTTTCAGATAAACAATTTTATCGTTTATAAAAATGGCTGTAATATGGTTTTGACTTTCGGTTAAAACTGTAATGCAGCCTTTTTCTTTGCAAAATTCATTTAGCGGAATATACGGTAATAGAATGCTGCTTCCTTCGTAAATTTTAAGGTCGTCATTCTTTTTTATATCAAGTGCTTTTGATTCAAAATATTCAACTGTAAAGCGGGAAGGCGAGTCATAAATTTTCTGGACTGTTGCACTGATATCTGCATAAAAGCTTATTTTATTTTTTTTAGGATTTTTAATGTCGAATTTTTCAAACGCCTCTTCTTCATTTTTATTGAGCGCAGTCTTTAATTTATTCCAGTTAAAGTAATACAGCAGGTTTTCTTTTGTTTTAAAATTTTCGTTCAGCAATGCCTCTGCCACAATTTTTGCGAGTGCGCCGTTTTTCCACAGTGCATCTGCTTTTGAGCTTTCAAGGAAATCGACAGGATAGACACAGCCGGCAGGATAAAAAAATTCTTCCTGCGTTACGGGAAAAACCTGAATTGCAGAAAGCGTGTCTTTTGAAATTTCAAGTGAAATAAATTTTTCATCCGGCGACCTGTAATAAGTTTTGCTTCCGAATCTGTTTAAGACAGTTATTTTCCAGTTTTGAAGTTCGGGGTAGCCCTGCGTATCGTCAGGCGGCCAGATGGGAAAATTTACGGCAATGACATCTGTCCTGCACCCGGCAATCTGGTTTGAATCGCAGGCAGAAAAAATCAGTGCCGTAATTAATGCGGTAATTGCATGAACGCTGAATTTACAAAACTTAAAAAATGATTTTTTTTGCATATCTTATTCATACAATTTTTTTTAAAAATAAATGCTAAAATCAGAAAAAAAATCAGTTTTTGTGTTTTTTTATTTCTTTCTGGCAAAGTGCATCGCAGATTTCGTTGTATTTAATTCCTGCGTGCCCTTTTACCCAATTCCATTTTACTTGAATCTGACTGTTAAGTACATCAAGTTTCTGCCATAAGTCTTGATTTAAAACAGGCTTTTTGGCAGAAGTCATCCAGCCGTTTTTTTTCCAGTTTGTAATCCATGAAGTGATTCCGTTTTTTACGTACTGACTGTCGCTGTAAAGGCTTACAGACCTGTTTTTTAATTGTTCATTTTCTGCAACATGAGTTAACGCAGAAATTGCAGCGGTTAATTCCATTTTATTGTTTGTCGTAAGTTTTTCTCCGCCAGAAAGTTGTATTTCGTTTTCATCTGCAAGAATTACGCATGCCCATCCGCCAGGACCAGGATTCCCTGAGCAACCGCCGTCTGTATAAATTACAATATCATTTTCCATAAAATAAAGTATAAAGGAAAAAAGATGAAATGACTATATAAGTCAGAAAGTATTAAAAGCATATTTCTTTGCGATAGTATTAATGTTTACCTGTTGACAAGTTCAAAAAGCCAGTCCATTACTGTTTCGTCATTTTTTCCTGTCTTGTCGTCCAGTTCTACCCAAAAGTGATGTCGTGTTTTATATTCAACATATCTTGAATTTCTGCACCATTTGCCACACAGTCTGCCTGTTTTAAAACCCTGTTCAAAAATTCCCTTGTCGTCTTCGGATATTGCAGAATAAAATGAAACAGGCAGAACGGAAATTAATTCCCAGATTGAAATCTGATAAAATCCGCTGCCTGAGATTACGGCGCGGAAAAGTTCAGGTTTTCTGCATGCAACTTCTACGACAAATTTTGCGCCTTGCGAAAAGCCGTAGCCGATGATGTTCGTTTTGTCGATGCACTTGTTTTTGATTACGACATTCTGAATTAAAAGGCTCATGCTGGCAGGGTCTGTAAAATAGTCAATCCTCGAAAGCGGAACTAAAACCACCGCGCCGTTTGCAGAAATTTTTTCCTGAAATTCCTTTGAAAGAAAAATCCGTCCGTATTTTGAAACTGCAACGCCTTTTTCATCACTGCCATGAAAGATTACGAACATCGGAAGTTTTGCATTTTCATTCTCTCTGTCGTTTTTGAATTTTTCTGGAATATAAAGATAATATTCGTGTCCTGACGGAAGTTTTTCATATTCCCATTTACCATATTGCGATTTTTTTTCAGGCCAGTAATATGCGGCATCAAAAGTAAAATCAAGCACTTTGCGCGTATACAATTTATGGTGAACTAAAAAAAGTAATGCAACTGTCGCAGCGATAAGAAATAACCCCCCTGCTGCCGTCAATATTGTTTTTCTTTGCATAAATAAAATTATATATGATAATTAAGGAAAAAGGGGAAAAAAATATCCCAAAGTAAAAAATTCCATTTTTTATTGCCAATTCTATAAATTTTTAATATCTTTATTAGTACATAGAAATATAACTCCGTTTCTTCTCTATTTTATAAAAGTTGAACGGAGCCAGAATATAAGGAGTTAATAGAAAAATGGCAAAACAGTTATTGTTTAACGAAGATGCACGCAAAAAATTGCTTTCCGGTGCACAGCAGATTGCAGAAGCAGTAAAAGTTACATTGGGACCTTGTGGCCGTATGGTAATGCTTGACAAAAAATATGGTGCACCGACAATTACAAAAGACGGTGTTTCTGTAGCAAAAGAAGTTGAACTTGCAGATCCGTATGAAAATATGGGCGCTCAGTTTGTACGCGAAGTTGCTTCAAAAACAAATGATGACGCAGGTGACGGAACTACTACTTCTACTGTTCTGGCTTATGCTTTGGTAAGGGAAGGTTTTAAATCTGTTGCAGCAGGAATGACTCCTATCGGAATTAAACGCGGTATGGACAAAGCCGTAAAAATTGCAATCGATGAAATCAAAAAGAATGCAAAACCTGTAAAAGGAACAGACGATGTAACTCACATTGCAACAATTTCTGCAAACAATGATCAGGAAATCGGTAAAATGCTTGCAGATGCAATCGAAAAAGTAGGTAAAGACGGTGTAATCACAGTTGAAGAATCAAAGAACATGGATACAACTGTAGATACTGTAGAAGGAATGCAGTTTGACCGCGGATATATTTCATCTTATTTTGTAAATGACCGCGACAGAATGGAAGCAAGTTTTGAAGAACCATATATCTTGATTCACGACAAAAAGATTTCTTCTATGAAAGACCTTCTTCCTGTTCTTGAAAAAGTTGCAAACGAAGGCCGCGCACTTGTTATTATCGCAGAAGATGTTGACGGCGAAGCACTCACTACTCTCGTTTTAAACTCAATCCGCGGAACTATCAAAGTATGCGCAGTAAAAGCACCGGGATTCGGCGACAGAAGAAAAGATATGCTTCAGGACATTGCAATTCTTACAGGCGGTCAGGTTATTTCAGAAGAACTTGGTCTTAAACTTGAAACAGCTGACATCTCTATGCTTGGTCGTGCAAAATCTGTAAAGATTGACAAAGACAATACTACAATCGTAGGCGGTGCAGGCACAAAGAAAAATATTTCTGAACGTGTCAGCGAAATCAAAAACCAGATTGAAAAAACAACTTCTTCTTATGACAAAGAACAACTTCAGAAACGTCTTGCAAAACTTGCAGGCGGTGTTGCTGTAATCAATGTTGGTGCTACGACAGAAACAGAAATGAAAGAAAAGAAATTCCGCGTAGAAGATACAATTGCTGCTACAAAAGCTGCTCTTGAAGAAGGTATTGTTGCAGGAGGCGGTCTTGCTCTTATCGAAGCTGCAAAATCACTTGACTCAATTCCTGAAGATTTGACAGAAGATGAAAAAGTCGGATTCAAAATTGTCCGCCGTGCTTTGGAAGAACCTATCCGTCAGATTGCAGATAACGCTGGTGTTGACGGCGCTGTTGTTGCTGACAGGGCAAAGAAAGAAAAGAAAGGCGTAGGCTACAATGCTTACACAGGCGAATGGGTAAATATGATGGAAGCAGGAATCATCGACCCTGCAAAAGTTACCTGTTCAGCTTTGATGAACGCAACTTCAATTGCAGCTACAATGCTTACGACAGAATGTGCAATCACAGACATTCCTGAACCAAAACCGGCTGCAGCTCCTGCTGCTCCTGATATGGGCGGAATGTATTAATAAAAAAAAGTTTTAAAAGACTTATTTTTTAACTGACATTACGGGAACGGATTTATGCCGCTCCCGTTTTTTTATGCTGCGTTCCGTTTTTTTGTTTTCTACCTTTTATTCAAAATCTTTTCATTGAAAAAATTCTTTTTTCTTATTATAATGCAATTATGTCTGTCATATTACGCAATTCAAATTTAAAACTCAAAATCGAAACTCCAGCGCAAAAATACCGCGGAAGTCGCTTTGACTGGAACGGAACTGTTACTCAAATCTGGTTCAACGGCAAAAAAATGCTTTCAGGCGAAAAAATGCGCTTTCACAGAAACGACAGGATTTACGGCCGCGGACTTCATAATGAATTCGGAATAAAAAACTGCATCGGTTATGACGAAATTCCTGTGGGCGAGTATTTTGCCAAAATAGGAACAGGCTGGCTTAAAAAAGATGAAAAGCCGTACTTTTTTTATACTCAGTATAAACTTGAACCGCTTGATTTCAGTTGGAGTCAGAGTTCTGATACAAAAGCCGTATTTGTGTGTAATGCAGAAAATCACAACGGATATGCCTACACTTATACAAAAACAGTTGAACTTAACGCAGACTCTTTTTCAATAAATTATTTGCTCGAAAATACAGGCGAAAAAAGAATTTCCACGACTGAATATGTACATAATTTTTTTCTTCCATGTAATAATGACGTAAATCCCTCTCTTGAACTTGAGTTCAACTGGAATTATGACAAAGAAAAACTGTCAGAAAACGTAAGGACTCAGGGCTTAGTCGATTTTACGGAAAAAGGAATAAAATTCAATAAAATTCCGTCTGAAGAATATTTTTTAGGCGGCGTCTGGGAAGCACGGAGCGACAGTTCTTTTTCTGAAAACGGATTCTGGAAGCTGACAGATTCAAAAAACGGCGTAACCATTTCGGAACACGATTCGTTTGTGCCGTATCATTGCGATGTCTGGGGTCACAGAAAGTGCATAAGCCCTGAACTTTTTATATGGCTTGACGTCCCTCCGTCTGAAAAGGAAAGCTGGTGCAGGACATATAAGTTTGAGTAGATTTGTACAAAAACTTAAGTAAACACTGAGTAAATCCTACCTGAGGATTTTTCAGTGTTAACCCTAATTGACCAAAACGAGTAAATTAATTATATTTTATTTTAATGATAAAGTTTGGTTTTCAGTCATCAAAATACAACAATCTTACTCTTGAGCAAGAACTTCAGTTTTCTGACAATAACAAAATTGATTTTTTTGACGTTTTTTTTGATGATTATCATCCTGACGACATAAAGAATGTTTCATTGCCTGAAACTTTTACAGTTCATTTGCCGGGCGGTTTTGCAAAGTTTCCTCAAAGTGAACAGTTAAAATACATTGACTTTATCAACAGGTGTGGTCCTAAAACAGTAACAAGCCATTTTTGCGATTTTTCTTTTGAAAGTCTTGAATTCCTTTGTCGGAATGTTAATAATTCCAGGCTTTGCATAGAAAATACTCCTCCTGACTGGAATGAAACCTTTAGCAAAAATTATCTTGATTTTATGAAAGCAGCAAATGAATTTACATCGCAGAAAGGTTTAAAAATTTATGCTACTTTTGATACAGGCCATGCAAAAGTAGCAGGTCATGAACCTGTCAGTTATTTAAAGCAACTTATAGAAAATGATATAGATATTTTTACAGTTCACTTGCACGACAATGACGGCATACAGGATTCGCATCGTCCTGCAGGCTCTGTTTATAATGGCATTAATTTTGCCGCAATCCTTGAAATTCTCAATTCAATAAACCACGATATTTATGCAGTAATTGAACATTGGAACAATAATTATAACGCACTGGAATATCTAAAAAGTCTATAAATCAAAAAAAGTGGTACACTATGTCATCGGACGTTAATGATAAAAAAGGAACCTTTGAAAAACTTGTTTCGTCGATTTCTGAATCAGAACGTAATGCCCTTCTTGAAAAAATGCACACCCTTGCAGGCGACCCTACGACTCAGGAGTTCAATTCTGAAGATAAAGACACTTCTGATGAATTTGTTTCTATCGAAGACAGGCTTAAAGGTGAATCTTTATTTTACCGCTTTTTTTTGTGGATTCGTTCAATTTTTTCAAATTTAACTCAGGAAGAAGTTTTCAACGCAGATCAGGTTCAGAATTTATACAAAAAGCTGAACCATTCTTTTCCGGGACTTGTTGATTATAAAAACGGCTATCTGTTGAATATCTTTTATCAAAAGCTCGGAGAATTGAAAAATGCCATTGAGTTTTTTAAGCCATACCTTGAACTAGCGTACGAAAATCTCGGTGCGTTTTATGTTTTTTTAGGTTCGATAATCTGCCCGGAAGTTACGCAGGAAATGGACAGTCAGGTTGACCCTTATCAGCTTCCGTTGACAAGAGAAGTTACCGGTGAACTTAGGGCGTCTTTTGTGCGCAAACTTGACCAGATTTTAAAAGACATTCCGCAGCACAGGCGCTCGTATATGTATTCTTGTGTAAGCGTAATTGAATGGTTTTATCAGTTGTCAAAACTTCCGTTTGACAGGTTCCGCAATTCTTTTTCGCAAGGCATTATCGATGAATATTGCTGCAAGTTTGAAGTCGTATCAAATGAATTGAATCAGTTTTCAAGAATCCTGTGCAATGGTGGACCTGTGCCTGAAGAAGCAGTAACTTCTTTGTTTTTGTTTTCGGCAAATAAATTTATTCCTCTTGATTCAGAAGCAAACGATGATGAAGGGCGCATGCGGGAATTTATGGATAAGGCGGCTGCAAATATTTCGATGATTCATATGTTTGTAAAGACAGTTCCGCTGAGGCAGATTTGCAAGATTGCTTTTAACAATGTCCAGTGGCAGCCGCAGAATTTTACTGGTGCGGAAGACTGGTTTGTAAAATATAAAGAATACTGGAAAAAATTGTTTGACGAAAAATGGAATCTCTGGCTGCGTGATAAAAAAAAGGCAATGATTCATTCAAAACTTTCAGCTGCTTTTGAACTTGATGATTTTCCTCTGCTGCAGAATCGTCCATGGACTCAGCTTTGGGGCGGAGTTCCTTTTCATTTTGAATATACTGCAGGATTCATTTTCTGGTTTATGGAAAAAAAATATAGCGATGTCATTCAGCCTTTAAAAGTTTTGCTGCTTGAAGGTGTTTTTGAAAATAAAGACAACAGGCAGGAGTTTGCAAATACGATAAATGATCTTATGCAGATTTATAATGATGTTTTAAAATTGGGAGAAGACTTATCCAGTCTTGGGCAGATTGGTCTTGTATTTGAAAAAATTGCATCAAATCATTTAAGGACTTTGCAGGCTCAGTCAAAAATTGAATCAACAATGCTTAACCTTGAAGCAGAAATTCAGAATATGAAAAACAGTTTCTGCAATGACTGCCGTTCGATAAGGCTGATTGTTGATGCGGCTTTGGGAAGCAGGACAGATACCCGCTACGACGGAGTTTCAAACATCAATATGATGCACGGTTCAAATAATTCAGCTTTTAAAGAGCAGCTTAGAAATTCAAAAGAAAAATTTGAATGTGCGCTGGAAATGCTTAAAGAACTGGAAACTATTGATTTGCCGGATGTCATAAAATCATAAATCTTTAATTCTTGTGTTTTTTAATTTTATGGACTATAATTAAAAAAAAGGTGTATATGGAGTTTTTATGAAACGAAGTTTTGTTATTTTTTCTTTATTGATTTCTAGTTTTTGTCTTTGTTCATGTGGAAAAACTTTTAAGCAAGCCGCGAAAACTCATGGGTTTAATTCTGGAATGGCAATTACTGCAGGAGATATTCTTGATCCTGCAACTGTAAAGATAATTCAAAAAGACTGTAATATTCTTGTCTATGAAGACAGTATGAAATGGGTAAACTTGCGTCCAAATAAAACGTTTTGGAATTGGAGTGATATAGATTCTCTTGTAAAATTTGCAAATCAGAATAAGATGCAGGTAAAATGGCATACTCTTTTTTGGCATCAGCAGAACTCACCTTTTGTATCAAGTTCATGGACACGGGAACAAGCCCTTGCAATGATGGATGAACACATTGAAAAAATCATGACACGTTATAAAGGAAAAATTTCTGAATATGATGTTGTAAATGAAATGTTTGAAGAAGACGGTTCAATGCGCCAGAATATTTGGTATAAAACAATAGGAAGTGACTATATTGAACATGCACTTATAAAGGCACATCAGATTGATTCAAATGCAAAGTTATTTTTAAATGACTTTAACAATGAAGAGAAGGGGCACCCAAAAGCAGATGCGATGTTTAATTTTGTCAAAGATTTAAAAGAGCGTGGTATCCCTTTGACTGGTGTCGGAATGCAGTTGCACCTTGATGCAACTTTAAATTACAGTGAAGAAGCAATTAGACAGAATGTTCAGCGTTATAATGATTTAGGAGTCGAAGTTTCTTTTAGTGAAGTTGATGTAAGAATTCCTGTAGATAATCCTGCTGCATACGAAAAAGCTCAGGAAAATCTTTATATTATGCTTTATAAAATGGCATGTGATATGCCTTGTATAACAAGTTTTATTACATGGGGAGTTTCTGATAAGCATAGCTGGGTTCCATTTACTTTTACAGGTAGCGGAAATGCCTTGTTGTATGATAAGGAGTTAAAACCAAAACCTGTATATAATGCAATCTTAAAAGAACTGAATAAATAAACTGAAACACCCCAAATTTATTTAACTCTTTTGTCAGCTGATGTTTTTTGCAATTTTCTCTTTAGCACCTAAAAACAGTTTTACAAGTTCAGGGTCAAAATCTTTTCCAGCTCCTTCTTGTATAATCTGAAAACATGTGTCAATTGGCATTGCATCTCTGTAACAGCGTTTTGCTGAAATTGCATCAAAGACATCTGCTATTGCCATGATTCTTGCTGCAAAAGGAATTTCCGTTTCTTTTAAGCCTTCCGGGTAACCTTTGCCATTCCAGCGTTCATGATGGTAGCGTGCAACATCATACGCAGTTTTCAAAAACTCTTTGTCGTCAAGGTCTTTAAAAATTTCCTGTATGATTTCGCCACCTGCAACTGCATGTTTTTTCATGATTGCATATTCTTCGTCTGTGAGTTTTCCAGGTTTTTGCAGAATGGTGTCAGGCGTAGAAATTTTACCGATGTCGTGCATAGGGGCTGCATTTAAAAGATGTTCTTTAAAGTCGCTTGTCATAACTGAAGAATACAAATGCGCTTTTTCAATTTCATCGAGAATGATTTTTACGTAGTTCCTTGTGCGTTTGACGTGACTTCCTGTACTGTTGTCACGGCTTTCTACGAGAGTTGCAAAACTTGTTACGATGTCGTTGTTATAAAACTTGAGTCTGCGTAATGCTGGGTCTTCGATATTAATGTAAAGCGCTATAATGCAGAAAGCCGGCACAATAGAAGAAATCAAAAGTTCCGGGAAAATCATTTGAGAAATAAGGATTGCAAGCGTGATTATCAGAAACGAGATGATGTTTATTCTTTTGCGCGATTCAAGGTTTTTGATTTTTTTTATCGTGAATACCGAAAGCAGCATAAAATAAAACAGCGCGCAGACATAACAGGCAATTACAGAAGTGCCCATAGAATAATTTGTCGTAGTTCCTTTTATAAATTCAAGTTCAGGAAGGAACATTAAAATTACAGTTGCAGAAATAAGAAAAGGAATCCACATTGCAAAGCGCAGAAATTTTTTCTTTGGAATTCCTTTTACGACATAAAGTGTATGGAGAAAAACTATCGGCATAAAGATTGCCAGCAGCAAAAAGAAAATTGCGTGCATGACAATATTCAGCCTGTAAGGTACTGTTTCAAGATGGTTTACTGTCCAGGCAGTTCCGCCGTCAAATAGAACGAGCCATGGCACAATAATCATTAAAATATCAAAAAATGGATTGCAAGGAATTTTTGCTCTTTTTCCCGTTGTCTGCCAGATATAAATAAATTCGATATATAAAACAAGTATAAAACAGCAGATTTGTAATTTTATAAAAGTCATAAGTCATTTTAACAGCAAAAATAAGGAAAAATCAACAACGCTGCGCAGCTTTTAATATCAAACTCTACGGTTCGGCGGTACTTATAAACAGCTTTATGTGGTATTATCATTTTATCTGGAGAAAAATATGGATGCAAAAAAAATCGGAAAATTAATTTTTGACGGGCGGACAAAAAAGGGAATGACTCAAAGTCAACTTGCAGAAAAAATAAATGTGAGCGACAAAACTGTTTCCAAGTGGGAATGCGGCAACGGTTGTCCAGACATTACTTTGATTTCTAGCATTTCAAAAGTTCTGGAAATTGATATTTCAAGTCTGCTTTCCGGGGAACTTAAAAAAAACAGATTTTCAGGTGTTTTAAAAGCTTCTGTGCAGGACTGCGGCGGAGAATTTTATGTTCAGTTTGAACATGAAATGACAAAAGAAAATTACATTTCTGCAGTTTTTGCTGTTTATTATGACAGGGTTCTTTCAATTCCACTGTTTGCAGAACAGGAAGCTTCTTTTGTTGTGAATCAAGTTTCGGGCGTGGAGTTTTATGCGGTTGACTGTAATAATAACGGCTTTAAGTTTGAAATCTCAGCGACTCAATAGATAATAATTCTATGTTATCTTGAATTCTATCTATTTTATATGCTATATTCTCTTTATGAAAGTTGCAATCTTCTTTGGTTCTAAATCAGATACAGAAAAAATGAAAAAAGCTGCCGAGGTCCTTTCTGAATTCGGCATTGAGTACAAGGCGTTTGTTTTGTCTGCTCATCGTGCAGGAGAACTTTTACATGAAACTGTCAAGCAAGTTGAACAAGACGGTTTTGAAGTAATCATTGCTGGTGCAGGACTCGCAGCTGCTTTGCCTGGTGTCATTGCAGGTATTACGACGATTCCTGTAATCGGAGTTCCGCTTGAATGTATTTCAGAAAAGTCAAACGGGCTTGGCGGGCTTGATGCGCTGCTTTCAATCGTTCAGATGCCGCCGCAGATTCCTGTTGCAACAGTCGGTATAGGCAATGCAAAAAATGCCGGCTATCTTGCAGTAGAAATGCTTGCAATAAAATATCCCGAACTTAGAAAAAAACTTCAGGATTTCCGTGCAAAGCTTGCAGATGATGCAAAAGCTTCGTGCGAAGCAGTTTTTTAAGAGAAAATTTTTTAAAGTTGAATTTAGTCTAAAATAAATATACGGAAGGTCAAAAAATGGCAAAGGTTGATTATAAGCAGTCGGGTGTTGATGTAGAAGAAGGTTATCGTGCTGTCAATAAGTACAAGCAGCATGCTGAACGTGCCGCAATTCCCGGAATGTTGACAGGGCTTGGAAGTTTTAACGGAATGTTTGAAGTTCCTAAAGGTGTAAAAAATCCTGTTATGGTAAGCGGCACTGATGGTGTAGGTACAAAACTTGACGTTGCTTTTAAAATGAAAAAATATGACACAGTCGGAATCGATTGTGTTGCAATGAGCGTAAATGACATCCTTTGCTCAGGCGTTCAGACTTTGTTCTTTCTTGATTACATTGCATGCGGAAATTTGGAAGCAGATGTTGCAGCAGAACTTGTAAAAGGCGTTGCAGACGGCTGTGTTGAAACAGGCTGTGCACTGCTTGGCGGTGAAACTGCCGAAATGCCTGGTTTTTACGATAAAGGAAAATATGACCTTGCAGGTTTTGGTGTTGGAATCGGTGATAAAAAACAGATGATTACCGGTAAAGACATTCAGGCAGGCGATGTTTTAATCGGACTTTCTTCAACAGGAGTTCATTCAAACGGATTCAGTCTTGTAAGAAAACTTGTTCCAGATTTTGATGATAAATTCATTCTTGATGGTAAAGATACAGGCAGGACAATCGGCGAAGTTTTATTGACTCCTACTCGCATTTATGTAAAGCCTGTAATGGAAGTTCTTGCAAAATACCGCAAGGCAGTTCATGGAATGGTTCATATTACAGGCGGTGGATTTTACGAAAATATTCCGCGTATGTATCCTAAATCAGAAAATCCGAAAAAACAGCTTGTTTCTGTCATTAAACGCGACAGTTGGGATATTCCTCCTGTATTTGGCGAACTTATCAAACGCGGTGCTGATGTTGAAAAAGTTTACAATACTTTCAATATGGGTATTGGATTTATTCTTGCAGTAAGTGCAAAAGATGCAGATGCAATTATCGAGATGTTTAATAAAAATGCAGGTAAATATTCAAAACCTGATGTTCCTGACATGAAAGCTTATTGCATCGGTCGTGTTGCTTATGCAGAAGGCGAAGTTACAAGCCAGAAAGACAGCGTCATTTTTGAAGACTAAGGTTTGAGGATTTTTATGAAAATTGCTGTTCTTGTTTCCGGTGGCGGAACAAATCTGCAGGCATTGATTGATTATGAAAAAAACAATCCTGACTGTCCTTATAAAATTGTGTGTGTTTTAAGTGACCATAAAGATGCTTTTGCACTAGAACGTGCAAGACAGGCAGGGATTCAGACTTATATTGTAAGTCCTTATGCCGTAATGGGAAAAGAAAAAGCGCAAAGTTCATCAAAAGAAGAAAAGCGAAAGTGTGTTTCTGATAAAGTGCTTGAAATCTGCAAACAGGATTGCGTTGATTTGATTGTTCAGGCAGGCTGGCTTACTGTTTTGTCCGGGGCAATCATTCAGGAATATAAAGACCGCATTATTAATCTTCATCCAGCGCTTTTGCCAAAATTTGGCGGTGTCGGAATGTGGGGACATCATGTTCACGAGGCAGTTCTTGCTGCTGGCGAAAAAGAAAGCGGCTGTACAGTTCACTTTGCAGATTCCGGCTGCGATACGGGAAAAATCATCATCCAGAAAAAAGTTCCTGTCGAACCGGGTGATAATGTTGAGACTCTTTATGATCGCATTGCGCCAAAAGAAAAAGAGGCTCTGCTTGAGGCAGTTCTAATGCTTTCAAAGAATTTTAATAAAAGTTAAAAAAAAGTTGACGATTAGTATGTTTTTTTATTACTTTATTCTTAAATAAAAAAATATATAAGGATTTTGATTCAAAATGACAGAAGAAGAATTAAAGCAGCAGACAGAAACTCCTGACAGTCAGGAAACAGAAACACAGAATCAGGAAAACGATTCTACTCAGACTGCTCAAAATCAAACAACAGAAGAAAATCAGACAAAAGAAAATTCAACTACTGAAAATGCTGAACCAAACGCAGGCGCATCTTCAGATTCAGAAGAAGAAAAGCCTCAGGAATTAACTGATGCACAAAAAATTGAACAGCTCGAAAAAGAAAATGCAGAATTAAAAGACCAGCTTTTGCGTCGTGCCGCAGACTTTGACAATTACAGAAAGCGCATGATAAAAGAAAAACAGGAAACTTTTGATTATGCAAATGCAAATCTTCTTACAGATTTACTTGACAGCCTTGACAATTTTGACAGAACGCTGGAAGCAGGTGCAACTGCAACTGACGTCAAGTCAATTGTAGACGGTATAAAAATGGTAAACGGCAATCTTGTAAAAATGCTTGAAACAAAATACGGACTTTCAAGTTTTGCTGCAGAAGGTGATGACTTTAATCCTGATGTGCACGAAGCAATAGGCAGGGTAGAGGAAGACGTAACAAAAGAAACTTTAAAACAAGTTTACTTAAAAGGATATAAACTTAAAGACAAAGTTATAAGAAATGCAAAAGTAATGGTAAGTATCCCTAAAAATTAAAAATATATTTTAAGGAAAGTTTACCAAAGTAAATAAAATAGCCGTTAGCTATAAAAATAAAATTTATCTGGGAAAGCCTTTATTTGACAGGCTTTTCATAGGGAGCTATAAAATGGGAAAAATTATTGGTATTGACTTGGGAACAACAAACTCTTGTGTTGCCGTTATGGAAAACGGTGAACCTGTTGTAATCCAGAATTCAGAAGGTGGTCGCACAACTCCATCTATCGTAGGTTTTACTTCTAATGGTGATCGTATTGTCGGTGCGCCTGCAAAAAACCAGATGGTTACAAATCCGAAGAACACAATTTATTCTGTAAAACGTCTTATTGGACACAGATTCAGCGAATTGAAAGGCGAAGCTACAAAACTACCGTATACAATCATTGATCATGGCGAAGATTGTCGTGTTCAGATTGAACAGAATGGAGAAAAGAAAGAATTTAGTCCGCAGGAAATCAGTGCTTTCATTTTGCAGAAAATGAAGAAAACTGCAGAAGATTATCTTGGTCAGGAAGTTACGGAAGCTGTAATTACAGTTCCTGCTTATTTTAACGATGCTCAGCGTCAGGCTACAAAAGATGCTGGTAAAATTGCTGGTCTTGATGTAAAACGCATTATCAACGAACCTACTGCTGCTGCCCTTGCATTTGGTTTTAACAAAGATAAAAGCAAAGAAAGGACAATCGCTGTTTATGACCTTGGTGGTGGTACTTTTGATATTTCTATTCTTGAACTTGCAGATGAAGTTGTAGAAGTAAAAGCCACAAACGGTGATACACATCTTGGTGGTGATGACTGGGACCGTGTTATTTCTAACTGGCTTATCAGTGAATTTAAAAAAGACACTGGAATTGATCTTTCTGGAGATGCAATGGCAATGCAGCGTCTTCGTGAAGCTTCTGAAAATGCAAAAATTCAGCTGTCTAACCAGACAACAACAGATATTAACCTGCCGTTCATTACAGCAGATGCAACAGGTCCAAAACACTTGCAGAAAACTTTGACTCGTGCTCAGTTTGAACAGATGACAGATGACTTGTACGAAAGAACAAAAGAGCCTTGCCGCAAAGCTTTGGCTGATGCAGGACTTACTGCAGATAAAATTGATGAAGTTCTCCTCGTAGGTGGTTCAAGCCGAATGCCTAAAGTTCAGGAAGTTGTAAAATCAATTTTCGGAAAAGAAGGAAGCCGTGCAGTAAATCCAGATGAAGCTGTTGCAATAGGAGCTGCTGTTCAGGGCGGTGTATTGAAAGGCGATGTAAAAGACGTTCTTTTGCTTGATGTTACTCCTCTTTCTCTTGGAATTGAAACAATGGGTGGTGTAATGACAAAACTCATTGCACGCAATACTACTATTCCTACAAAGAAGAGTCAGATTTTCTCTACGGCCGCAGACGGACAGACGGCAGTTTCAATTCACGTACTTCAGGGTGAGCGCGAAATGGCTGACCAGAACCGTACACTTGGTCGCTTTGACTTAGTCGGAATTCCTGCAGCTCCTCGCGGTGTTCCTCAGATTGAAGTTACATTTGATATTGATGCAAATGGTATTGTTCACGTATCTGCAAAAGATTTAGGAACAGGAAAAGAACAGCATGTTCAGATTACTTCTTCAAGCGGTCTGTCAGAAGAAGAAATCAACAAAATGGTAAAAGATGCAGAAGCAAATGCTGCAAGCGATAAAGCAAAACGCGAAAGCATTGATGCCAGAAACGAAGCTGACAGCCTTATTTATGCAACAGAAAAGAGCCTGAAAGAACTCGGCGACAAAGTTAACGATGCTGAAAAACAGAAAATCAATGATGCAATTGCAGACCTTAAAAAGTCTATGGAAAGCGACAACACTGCCGAGATTAAAGCAAAGACAGAAAACTTGAAGCAGGCTTCATATAAGATTGCAGAAGAAGTTTACAAGCAGCAGGCAGCACAGGGCGGTGCTCAGGGAGCAGGTCCGCAAGGTGCAGGTTCTGATTCTAATGCAGGAGCTGATGCAAATAACGGAACAAAAAGCGGATTTGATAAAGGTTCTGCAGAAGATGTAGACTACGAAGTCCACAACGACTAATCTTGTTGTAATGCAAATACGGGCGCCCTCCATGGCGCCTTATTTACCTTTAAATAAGGATTAAAAATATGGCTAAACGTGATTATTACGAAGTTCTTGGAGTAGATAAATCTGCATCTCTCGATGATATAAAAAAAGGTTACCGAAAACTTGCAATAAAATATCATCCTGACAGAAATCCTGGAGATAAGGAAGCTGAAGAAAAATTTAAGGAAGCAACTGAAGCTTACGAAGTTCTTTCTGATGATAAAAAGCGTCCGATTTATGATCAGTATGGTTTTGCCGGTCTTGAAGGAATGGGTGGTGCTGGCGGTTCGGGAGGATATTCTCATGCCTTTACGGACTTTAGTGATTTGTTTGGCGGTGGTTTCAGCGATATTTTTGAAAACCTCTTTGGTGGTGGCGGTCGTTCCAGAGGATTTGGAGGTCGTTCAAGTGAACCAGGTCAGGGCGCTTCTTTAAGATATGACCTTGAGATTGATTTTAAAGATGCAGTATACGGAACAAAAGAAGATGTGCGTTTTTCTCACGAAGTTCCGTGTAGCAGTTGCGGCGGTTCTGGCTGTGCAGCTGGCGGAAGCAGGAAAACTTGTCCTACTTGTAACGGAATGGGACAGGTCGGCAGAAGCGCAGGCTTTTTTACAGTTCAGCAGACATGTCCTACTTGCGGCGGAACAGGAAAAACTATCGATAATCCATGTAAAGTATGCCGCGGTACAGGCGTTGAACAGAAATCAAGCCGCGTAACACTTACTATTCCTGCAGGTGTCAGCGAAGGCAAGCGGATTGTAATTCCTCATCAGGGAAATGCAGGCAGAAACGGTGGTCCGAGCGGCGACTTGATTGTTGTCATTCATATAAAAGATCATCAGTATTTTGAGCGTGACGGATATGATTTGTATTGTGCCGTGCCTGTATCGTTAAGTCAGGCAGCTTTGGGCGCAACGATTACTATAAAAACCCTTGACGAAAAGTCAATCGATGTAAAAATTCCTGCAGGAACTCCTAACGGAAAGATTCTGCGTGTAAAAAACGAAGGTGTGCCTTCAAATGTTGGTCGGAAAGGAGACTTGTACATAAAATTATTAATCCAGGTTCCTGCAAAAATGACTGCTACCCAGCGCAAATTAATGGAAGCGTATGCAGCAGAAGAAAACGCTTCGACTTCACCTGATTTGATTTCGCTTTCAAGTCTTTCTCATTGATTTTTATCCGGTTAAAATAAAAAAAAAGGCTGCCTTAAAACTTATGAGGCAGTCTTTTTTTTACATTACTGGCTTCCAAAATAATGTAAAATGCGAATTTACAGTCATTTATTAAATTTCTTTTTCTTTTTTGCCGATATTATGTTATAATAGTTTGATGACATCTCTTTTTATGGAGTTAGTATGCTAAAACAACGCAAACGATATGTTGAAATATTAAATTATTTGATTTCGGCATTGCTATTTATGACAGTTTCTTTTTTAATTCTTCCAAAAGTTACTGTTATGGTTGATTCATTATATTTCTGGTTACTGGAATTCATGCTTCTTATGTTTTTTCTGATTATGTCTTCATCTTTTACAAAGTTTGTAAATAAAACTATGGAAGACAAAGTTCTTAAAAAAGAAGAAACTAAATATATTCAGCTTTTTATAGACAGTCTCCGTTTTTGCTATACTCTGGAAGATTTTTACGAAATTATTCAGACTATACTGGAACAAAAGGCAGACTGTTCTGTTCTGTATATTGACAGCGAAAAAGAATACGTTCTTTACAACAGTCCTAACAGGCTTACTTGTGACAAAGAAACTTTAAGGGTTCTTCAGAATAACTTTCCTGTAACATGGCCTGACGGTTTTGACTTTGTAGGTGACAAGCTCGGCATTACTTCACAATACAAAAAGGCACGAGGATTCGTTCTTTCTGTCGATAAATTTCACTTTTTTGTACTTTGCCGTTATACAAGGATTTTTGACACTGGAATTTATAAGCCGCTTCTTGAAGAATTCATACGATTTAGAAAAAGAACTAATACGATTTCTTCTTTGAGCGAAATTTCAAGTCTTTCTAAAGAATGGGAACAGCTTGCAGAAACGCAGCGCCTGTTCCTTCCTGCAAAAATGCCTGATACAAAGCGCCTTAAAATTGCAGCGTATTTCAGACCTCTTGTTAATGTTTCCGGCGACTATTATACGGCTCTGCCTATTGATGAACATAAAACACTTTTAATGCTTGGTGACGTTTCAGGAAAAGGTCTCCCTGCTGCATTGATTATGGGTCTTGTAATGAATACTGTAAAGATTATTGAAGACAAAGAAGATCTCATTACGATTGTCCGTTCAATAGATAAAGCCATTAAGGGAATGAAACTTCAGGATAAATATACTGTATTGTTCATAAGTGTTGTTGATACGCAAAAGATGACAATCCGTTATGTGAATGCTTCGATGTCAGATCCGATTATTGTTACGCGTGCCCCTGACGGTTATACGATTAAGCCGCTTTCTTCAAACTGCGGTGTAGTCGGAATCATTGATATTGACGATATCCGTATTGATGAACAGCGCCTTTTCCGTGATGATTTGATTTTGTTTGCATCTGATGGTGTTTCTGAAGTTATGAACGAAGAAGGTGTTGAACTTGGCGATACGCAATTATATACAGATACTATTAAAAACAGTGCTGCAAAGCAGCCTCAGGAATTTATTGATGACATCGTCAACTTAATTTTTGATTATAAAGGCAGCAATAAACTTCATGATGATATTACTATGATGGTTACAAAGGTGGTAAGCTGATGATTTTTGTTATATTAAATGCAGCACTTGTTGCATATTTTATCTGGACATCAATGAATGTAAATACAAAGAATCAGGGTGTTGAAAGTTCAATTATCAATGTCCTGCTTCTTGATGCGGCTGCTGCGATTATAATGTTCTTTGCCGTTATTTGTACGTATTCCAATTCTTTAAAAATACTTGATTTTCTTATTCACATGGCATTATTTCTTGTAATGGCAGTCTTTCTTGAAATTTCAGGAATGTTTGTAAATTTTGCAAAAAAGAAAAAATCAAATGTTGTTCTTGTAATTAAAATCATTCTGCTTGTTGCAGGTGCTTATATTGTTTTTGCAAGGCTTTATACAGGAACTTCTTCTCCGTATCTTGTAAAACAGGATGCTGATGCCGGTGCGTTTTTTCCTTTTACAAGACATTACATTGATGACAACTCTGTTTTTACAATCAGTTCTGATTTTGTTTTTTCAGGGGAACTGGCAAAAATCATGCCGTTTACATGGCTAAATCTTTATATTGCAGTTTATGTTTTTATCTGTCCGACACTTGGCTTTTTGATAATGCTTTTGACGGCAGAAAATTATAATTCCCGGCTTTTGCTTCAGAAATCTCTTTTGTGTTTTGCATCTGTTGTCTTTTCCTGGGTCGGACTTGCAGTAATTTATTATCTTTCAATGATGCTTCCTATGATGCGGACGTTGTTCATGTACATTATAGGAGTAATGTCTGTTTTAATTCTGCATACAGTTACGCAGGATAAAATTTTTGATAGCGGAATCTTTTTTTCTTCCATACTTACTCTTCTAATAAGATATCTTATTCCTGCTGCAGTCGGTGCTGTTATTTATGTGGTGCTCAGGCCATTGTATTCTTCAAACACTGTTTTGTATAATAGTCTTGTTTTCTTAGGTCTGTTCCTTGTGATGATGTTAGGACGCTTGTTGAGTTCAGCTTTGATGAAAGTTGTCAATTACCGCTCAAGTCAGTATGAAGAAGAATTTGAAAAAGCGCTTGCTTCGATTGATTATGAAAATGAACTTTCAGACATTTCTCAGGAATTTTTCAAGGCTTTTCAAGATAATATGCAGGCTACGACAATGACTGTGCTCATTGATTCTGGTACAGGAGAATATTCGACAGCTTTTAACTCAGAGGGTAAAACCTGCACGATTACAAAATCTGCAAAGGCGCGTGAAGCTTTGATGAACAATGATATTTACATTCTGTTCCGCGAAGAAGTTGAAAACAACTATATTCTGCAGCCTGTAATGGAAGACATTGAAAAAATCTTTTATGAAACTGAATCAGAAGCATTAATAGTTCTCCATGAAGGACATCATATTCTCGGACTTCTTCTTCTGGGCGAAAAACGTACTGGAAGCAGTTATGATGAATATGACAAGCATGTTCTTGATAAATTTTATTCATATTTTTTCGTATTCGGCTATTATATGAAGAATATTGCAAATGCTTCTGTAATCGGAACTGTAAACCGAGAAATCAGAATGTCAAGCCAGATTATTACTTCAATTCAGGAAAATATGGATTACATAAAAAATCCTAAAGTTGACGTAGGGTATCTTATGGTTCCTGCTCACAATATCGGTGGAGAATTTGTCGATTTAATCCGGTTGAATGATACAAGTCATATTATGGTAATCGGTTCTTTAAGCGGAAAGGGTATTTCGGCTTCTATGAGTATGGTAATCTTAAAGTCTATTATTCGTACTTTCCTTGCAGATACGCACGACTTTAAAAAACTGATTCAGAAAGTAAATGCGTTTATTCGTTTTAACCTCCCGCCCGGAACTTTCTTTAGCGGAGTATTCTGCCTGATGGATTTTGCATCTGACACTATGTATTATGTTAACTGCGGAATTCCTACGTTGCTTGAATATTCAAAAACTTATAACAACGTCATTGAAATTCAAGGTAAGGGATATGTACTTGGATTCGTAAAAGACATTACGCCTTTGATAAAAGTAAAGCAGATAAAGCTTGTTTCGGGCGATATGCTTGCAATTTCGACAAGCGGTCTTATAAATTCTCATTCGCTTCGCGGTGAGCAGTTTGGAAAAGAACGCATTAAACAGACAATTATGGATAATTACACTTATCCTGCAAGCCGAATTACAAAGTTTACTTATGACAATCTCCAGCGCTTTATGTCTAAAGAGCTGGAAGATGATATTACGATACTTGTTGTAAAATATCTTGGTAAAGACGGCGTTGCAGTTTCTGAAGCCGGAGATTCTGCGCAGGAACATATCGCAGACCATGCGGACAGTTTTGATGCCGATGCACTGATTAATGCTGCGATTGAAGATTCGGAGAACTTTGAACCGTCTCAAGATGAAGGCGGGGAAAAAGACTCTGTTTCTGAAACTGCATCTGCTTCTGAATTTGAATCTGTAGTTGACTCAGAAATTGCATCTGGCGAAGAAACAGGAGCAGATATTGAATCTGCGTTTGAATCTGATGTCGGTGCAGGATCTGACCTTGCTGATTTGAGCGGCTTTGCAGATGATATGTTTAATGACGATTTTTCCAATATAAATGAAGTCAGCGATACGGAAATTTTTTCAGAAAAGACTGATTTTTAACGGAGGTATCTAAATGGAACAGCTGGCAGTTACAGAAAAACGCGGTGCAAACTATATTCTTTTTGAACTTACAGGATCGTGCAATTCATATACGGTTGGAGATTTGCAGGATAAAATATTTGATGAGATTAAGAGGACAAATGTAGTTTTGGATTTGTCGCAGGTTTTTACGATTGATTCAACTGCTATGGGAATGCTTTTTGCCGCATTTAACGAAGGGCAGGAATATGGTTTTAAACTTTATCTTATGAATATGTCATTTTCTGTAATGAATACTGTAAAGGAAACTGGATTTTTAGAGGCTTTTAACGTAATTCAGTCTGTTACGGAAGTTCAATAGTTTTTACGGTTATAAACAGAAAAAAAAACTGCCGCTTGTATTTTAACTTCAAGCGGCAGTTTTTTTGCGCATTTTATTTTACAACGAGATTTACAAGTTTATCAGGGACAATAATGCATTTTACAATTTCAAGCCCGTCAGTAAATTTCTTTACGCCATCGCGCGAAAGAGCTGTTTGTTTAAGAACGCCATCAGCAGTTCCAGAAGCGGCTTCAAAAGTATCGCGCTTTTTGCCGTTTACCATTACAACGATTGTTTTTGTATCATCTTTGATAAAGTTTTCGTTTGCTGTTGGCCACTGTTCGTAAGCGATTGTGCCGCTGTTACCGAGTTTTTGCCACAATTCTTCGCATAAATGAGGAGCGTAAGGCGAAAGGATTTTTACAAAGTCCTGCCACATTGCCTTTGGAATTTCAGGTAATTTTGAAATTTCGTTTATAAAAATCATCATCTGGCTTATTGCTGTGTTGAAATTTAAAGAGGCTGTGTCGTCCGTCACTTTTTTGATTGTCTGTGCAAAAGTTTTTCTTGCAGAAAGTAATGACTTGTCTTCGATTTTAGAATTAAGGTCTAGATCTGTCATCTGTTTTTCTGAAAGGTTCCATACTTTTTCAAGGAATCTGTGGATACCGGTTATTCCCTGTGTTGACCAAGGCTTGCTCATTGTAAGAGGCCCCATGAACATTTCATACATGCGGACACTGTCTGCGCCGTATGATTTGATTTCATCGTCAGGGTTTACAACGTTTTTAAGTGATTTTGACATTTTTGCGACAATTTGTTCGAGTTCTTCGCCTGTTGCTTTTTCGTAGTATTTTCCGTCTTCTTTCTGTTCAACTTCATCTGTTGGAACTAAAGTCTTGTTTTTTCTCTGGAAAGCAAAAGACGTAATCATTCCCTGATTTACAAGTCGCTGGAACGGCTCTTTTGTAGAAACAACGCCGATATCATATAAAACTTTATGCCAGAATCTTGCATAGAGCAAGTGCAAAACTGCGTGTTCAGCTCCTCCGATATACAAATCTACTGGCATCCAATATTTTTCTGCTTCAGGAGAACAGAACTGACTGTCATTGTGAGCATCAAGATAGCGAAGGTAATACCAGCATGAGCCGCCCCATTGAGGCATTGTATTTGTTTCGCGCTTTGCAGGTTTGCCGCACTTTGGGCATTTGCAGTTTACCCAAGACTCTATTGCAGCAAGCGGAGATTCGCCTGTACCTGTAGGCTGATAAGATTTTACTTCTGGCAATTCAAGCGGAAGTTCGTTATCTGGAACAGGCACTGTACCACATTCCGGGCAGTGAATCAAAGGTATTGGCTCACCCCAATAACGCTGTCTGCTGAATACCCAGTCGCGAAGTTTATAATTGACTGCTTTTCTTCCGATTTTGTTTTCTTCAAGAAAGTCAAGCATTTTTTCGATTGCATCTTTTTTGTTTAAGCCGTCAAGAAATTCTGAGTTTACGTGAATTCCGTCCTGTGTCCATGCCTGTTTCTGTACGTCAACGTCTGATTTTAAAACTTCGATTACAGGCAAATTAAATTTTTTTGCAAACTCCCAGTCACGTTCATCGTGAGCAGGAACTGCCATGATAGCACCTGTTCCGTAAGAAATTAAAACGTAATCTGCAATCCATATAGGAATCAATTTTTTGTTTACCGGGTTTATTGCATAACTGCCTGAAAAAACGCCAGTTTTGTCTTTTGCAAGGTCTGTTCTTTCAAGGTCAGATTTTTTTGCAGCTTCTTCCTGATATTTTTTTACAACTTCTTCCTGTTCTGATGTCGTAATGTCAGGAATGATTTTGTGTTCAGGGCTTACTACCATGTAAGTTGCGCCGAAAAGCGTATCACATCTGGTAGTATAGACTGTAAGGTTTTTGTCAGTCGGTTTTCCGTCTTTGTCTGCAATCGTAAAAGTAACTTCTGCACCTGTTGATTTTCCAATCCAGTTGTGTTGCATTGCCTTTACGCTTTCTGGCCAGTCAAGTCCTTCGAGGTCTTTATCAAGCCTGTCTGCATAATCAGTGATTTTTAAAATCCACTGGCGGATAGTTTTGTGCGTAACCTGTGCACCGCAGCGTTCACATTTACCTTCTTTTACTTCTTCGTTTGCAAGCCCTGTCAGACATGAAGGACACCAGTTAATCGGAGTCTGTGCTTCGTATGCAAGTCCTTTTTTATAAAGCTGAAGGAAAATCCATTGTGTCCATTTGTAATAATCAGGTTCGCAGGTCGAAACACATCTGTCCCAGTCGTAGCTGAACCCCAGTGACTTTATCTGTTGTGTAAATTTCTGAATGTTTGCATTTGTCGTTGTTTTTGGGTGCGTTCCTGTTTTTATTGCATAGTTTTCTGCAGGAAGTCCAAACGAGTCAAATCCCATTGGATGCAGGACATTGTAACCGTTCATTCTAAGGTAACGGCAGTAAATATCTGTTGCTGTATAACCTTCAGGATGTCCTACATGCAGACCTGCTGCTGACGGATAAGGGAACATATCAAGAACATATTTTCTTTTTTCTTTCGGGAATTTTTCGTCTTCAACTGCTTTAAAAGTTTTGTTTGTTTCCCAGTATTTTTGCCATTTAGGCTCAATTGTTTCAAAAGGATATTTAGACATAAAAATCTGCCTCTATTTATAGTAAAATATTTATAATATTCTATCGAAAAATCTGTTTATAGTGAAGATATTTTCCAAAGATATTTTGGAGGGAGAGAACCCCTCTACTTTCGTAGCGTTTGTTTCTTGGAGGGAGAGAACCCTTCTACTTTCGTAGCGTGGGTTCTCTCCCTCCAAACCTCCCTCTTTCCCAAGCACGACTTAGGGCTCCGCCCTAAGAACCCGGACGCCGCGCAGGGCGCGAGCTGGTTGCGCGTTTGAAATTTACCACTACAACAGTCTGAACGCCACATAGAGTTTTGCTCAAGCAAAACTCGTAGCGCGAATTGGTTGCGCGTTTGAAATTTACCACTACAACAGTCTTCACGCCCATAGAGTTTTGCTCAAGCAAAACTCGTGGCGCGAGATAGATGAATGTTTGTAAGGGATAGAAATTTACGAGCGCATAGGGTATAATAAGTCAGAGTTTTATTTAGTATTTTTATTATTGTATTTATGGGAGTTAAGATGAAAATTTCTTATAAGATACGGTTGTTGCTTACTGCCTTGATTTTCTTTTGCCTAGTTGCAAGTATAATTACATTGATAGGCATAAAAACTGTTAAGAGCAGTTCAACAGAGGCTTTTTCTCAGCGGGGAATTGCTGTTGTATATAAAGTATGCGCTTCAATCGATGCAAATTCATTTGTTGATTTGGTTCAGGCAGAAAGTTCTGAGCATTATTATTATAACATTCTTTATGAAAATCTTGCTAATGTCAGAAAGAATTACGGATGCTCTTTTTTGTATGCAATGGTTCGTACTGGTGATACGACTTTTAAATATGTCGCTGATGGTTCTGCTGTTTTTGATGAAAATTTTAAAGGTTATGGCGAAGAAGAAGATTTTGGCGCATATGCAAAATGGCCTGTTGAATGTCTGGAAAAACAGGAAGTTGTAATTTCTGATATTCGCGAACTTGACGACAAAGGCTGGACTCTTACTGTTTATTCACCGATTCTTCTTGAAGGCAGCGCAGTAGGTTTTGTTGCGTGCGACTATGATGTTCAGCAGCTTGTATATGACATAAATATAGGTCGTAACAGAATGATACTCTGCGCTGTAGTTGCAACTATAATCGGATTTTTAATTTTGTTCTTTTATATTACGCTGTTCTTCAAACGGCTTGATAAAGTTACGACTGCAATGCAGGATATTTCAAGCGGTGCGAGGGATTTGACACAGCGCCTTAATATCCGCGGTAATACTGAACTTGACATACTGTCGCGTGCATACAATGATGTTATTGCTCAACTTCAGGAAATGGTAAAGAATATCTCTGCATCGATTCAGACGCTGTCTGGCAATGCAACAGTTTTATTGAACCAGAACAACGAAACTTTGTCTTTAATAGAAAACGCAAAAATTTCGATTGAAGAAATTTATGCAAAGGCAGATGATCAGAATACTCTTTCTTCCCACGTTTCTGAAGGCATAAACGGAGTAGAAAAAGCTGTAACAGTTCTTGACGAAAAAATCATTCAGCAGTCTGATGCTGTAGAAAAATCTTCTCTTGCTGTTGAAGAAATTAATGCCAACATCAATTCTGCAAACGAAACAATCGAGCGCATTTCAAACGAATATGCCGTAATCGTTTCTGAAACGGAAGCCGGAAGGCAAAAACAAAATCAGGTTGTAACGCAGGTTGATTTGATTGTAAAGCAGGCGCAGAATCTTGCACAGGCAAATGCCGTAATTTCAAGCATTGCATCTCAGACAAACCTTCTTGCAATGAATGCTGCAATCGAAGCTGCTCACGCAGGTGAATCTGGCAAAGGCTTTTCTGTCGTTGCAGACGAAATCAGAAAACTTGCAGAAAATTCTGCAAAACAGTCAACTGCCGTAAATAAATTAATTGATGACATCGAAAGCGCAATTTCAGGTATCGTTACTGTTTCTCAGAGTTCTGCAAAATCTTTTACAAGCCTTGGCGAGAAAATACAGGGAATGGATAATCTTCTTCTTGAAATTAAAACAGACATGCAGAAACAGAATTCCGGTGCGCAGAACATTCTTGACATGATGCAGCTTTTGTCAAATGCGACTGCGAGCATAAAAGAGTCTTCTGATAAAATGAAGAACAATACGCTTTCTGTAGTTCAGCAGATTGAACAGTTAAAAGAATCTTCTCAGTCAATTTTAATGAGCGGAAACAACGCAAACGAACAGCTTTCAAAGATGAATGAATATGCTGCAATGACAACTACTCAGGCAAAGGAAAATGCCGAACTTACTTCTTCAGTTCATCATATCGTATCAGAATACAGAGTTGATGATTCTGACAATGTTGCTGATGATGCCGGTAATCTTTCAGCTGTTAATGATATCGTTGAAGAAAACGGCGAAGAACCTGTAAAAGAAATCTTATCAGAACCTGCAGAAAAAAAATCAGCAGATATGACAAAAGAAACTTCGGCAGAAGCTTCTGAAACTCTTTCTCAAATTACAGAGGTTCCTGAAGATATGTTCTTTAATCCGATTTTAAAAATTTAAGGAAACACTGAAACATCCTCAGGTAGGATTTATTCAGTGTTTCCTTAATCATTAATATTGAAAAAAATCATTTTTAGTTGTATAGTAAGGGAACTTGTAAAACAAGTGGCTTTATTTTTAAAGGTGATTTATATGAACAGATTAAGAGGAACTTTTACAGCACTAATTACTCCGATGAATCAAGATGGTTCAGTCGATTTTGAAGGATTCAGAAAAAACGTTAAATTCCAGCTTGAAGGTGGAGTTACAGGTCTTGTTCCGCTTGGTACGACTGCTGAAACTCCTACGCTTGATGAACGTCCTGGACAGGAAGAAGACAAACTGATTGAAATCCTTATGGAAGAAGTCCGCGCTTTTAGAAACAGTACTGGAAAGGACATCCCTGTAATTCTTGGTGCAGGCAGCAATAATACAAAAGATGCAGTAGCTTATACGGAGCGCGCAAAAAGAGTCGGTGCAGATTATGCACTTGTCGTAGCGCCTTATTATAACAAACCGTCAAAAGAAGGAATCTTCCGTCATTTTGAAGCTGTTTCAAAAGTGGGAATTCCTGTTATTGTTTATAACATAAAAGGAAGGACAGGCGTAAACATTCCGACAGACGTTCTTGTACGCATTGCACAACTTCCGAACATTGCTGGTGTAAAAGAAGCAAGTGGTGATATTGTTCAGATGATGGAAGTAATTGCGCAGGTGAAAAACAAGAAACCTGATTTTGCAGTTTTAAGTGGTGATGATATGCTGACTCTTCCTCTGATGTCAGCAGGAGGAGATGGCATAATTTCTGTCGTTTCAAATCTTTGTCCGCGCCGGATTGTTGATTTGGTCGATGCAGGTTTGAGCGGAGATTTTTCAAAGGCAAGGGAACTTCATTACGGATTGCTTCCGATGTTCAAGGCGGCATTTGTTGATGGAAATCCAACTTCAATAAAGTATGCGATGAACTTTAAAGGACTTCCTGCAGGAACTGTAAGGCTTCCTCTTGTTGAAGTTACTGACAGCGCAAAAAAGACTATTGAAAGTGCAATTTCTGAATGTAAGATTTAGTTTTTTTAAGAGGTATAAAAAAAAATTATGGCAGAAAAAATAAAGGTCGGTGTACTTGGCGCTACTGGAATGGTAGGCCAGCGATATATAAAGCTTCTTGAAAACCATCCTTGGTTTGAAGTAAGTTATGTTGCGGCAAGTCCTCGTTCAGCAGGAAAGTTGTATAAAGATGCAGTTTCTAACCGCTGGCTCATAGGGGCAGAGATTCCTTCGGGTGTTGCAAACCTCGTTGTAGAAGATGCAAACGACGAAAAGAAAGCTTTGGGAAAATGCAAGTTTGTATTTTCTGCACTCGAAATGGGTAAGGACGAAATCAAGGCGCTCGAAGCAGCTTATGCCGCAGAGGGAATCCCTGTAGTTTCAAACGCTTCTGCAAACCGCTGGACAGAGGATGTTCCTATGCTTGTACCGGAGATAAATTATTCTCATCTTGACGTGATTGCAGAACAGAAAAAGCATCATGGCTGGGATAAGGGATTTATTGCAGTAAAACCAAACTGTTCCTTGCAGACTTATATGATGCCTATTCATGCTTTGATAAAAGCTGGGTATCCTGTAAGGCGCATGGTCGTTACGACATTGCAGGCAACTTCTGGCGCTGGTTATCCGGGTGTTTCTTCATTTGACATGATAGATAATATCGTTCCTTATATTGGCGGTGAAGAAGAAAAGACAGAAAAAGAATGCCTTAAAATTCTCGGTACTGTAAAAGACGGCAAAATTGAAAACGCTTCGTATCCTGTTGTAAGTTCAACTTGTACACGAGTACCTGTTGTTGATGGACATACTGCATGCGTTTCTCTTGAATTTGATTTGCCTGAAGAAAAGAAACCGGGACTTGAAGAAATTGAAAAAATCTGGACTTCTTATTCTTCTGTTCCGCAGGAATTGAACTTGCCGTCTGCACCGGAACATCCGATTGTAGTGCGCCACGAAGAAAATCGTCCGCAGCCTCGCCGTGACCGCGAAACAGAAAAAGGAATGGCGTGTGTTATCGGACGTCTGAGACCGTGCAATGTTTTTGACATAAAGTTTGTTGCGCTTAGTCACAATACAAAGCGTGGGGCTGCCTTAGGCGGAATCCTTAATGCAGAACTTTTAAAAGCAAAAGGTTTTTTTGATTTTTAGGCTTGAATAAATATAAAGGCGTCATCTGTTTTTAGGTGACGCTTTTTTTATTTTTTGATATATTTTTTATAGATATGGAAATCGATATTTTCTCATTGATTTTTTACGGGAGTTTTAAATGAACGTCTATACACACAAAGTAAATTATTATGAAACAGATAAAATGGGCATAACCCACCATTCAAATTATATCCGTTTTATGGAAGAGGCTCGCGTTGATTTTTTAAGTCAGATTGGGTTTCCGTTTGACAAAATCGAAGAAGAAGGAATCATAAGTCCTGTAATACGCGTTGAATACAGCTACCGTAAGACAACGACTTTTGCAGACGTGATTTCAATCAAAGTAGAAGTCGACAAACTTTCGCCTGTAAAGCTCTGTTTAAAATACGAACTTACGTGCAACGGCGAAGTCTGCGGAATAGGAAAGTCAGAGCACTGCTTTTTAAATCAGGAAGGACGTCCTGTTATTGTAGAAAAAGAAAAGCCGGAATTTTTTAACGCATTAAAAAACTCAATGGAAAAACAATAATATATGAAGAAAAAAATTTTATGCCTGTTTATTCTGTTCTGTGGAATTTTTCTTTTTGCAGAGCAGAATAAAGAAAACGATTTTCTAAAGATAAACGAAAACTGTTATTTTTACAGACTTGAAAACGGTCTGTCACTTTTTGTTGCAGAAAACAACAGCGTTCCGCTTGCATATGTCGAAATTGCAGTGCGTGCCGGCGCTATAACGCAGAATAAAGATAATGCTGGTTTGTTCCATTTGTATGAACACATGATGTTTAAAGGAAACAAAAAGTTTTCAGATTCTGCAAAAGTTCAGAAAGCGCTTTCTGACATGGGAACTGCATCCTGGAACGGCACTACGGGAATTGAATGTGTAAATTATTTTTTTACGATTCCAAAACAAAAACTCGAAGACGGACTTGATTTCTGGAGCAATGCAATTCGCAATCCGCTTCTTGACAGTGCAGAACTTGAAGTAGAAAAAAAAGTCGTAATTGCAGAAATTCAAGGGCAGGAATCGAATCCCGGAAGATATGCAGGTTCATTCATAAACAATCATCTTTTTGACAAACCATGGCAGCTTGACCCGTCAGGTAGTGTCAAAAATATTGAAAAAGCAACAGTACAGCAGTTAAAGCAGATTCAGTCATCGTTTTATATTCCACAGAATGCAGCGCTTTTTGTAGGCGGTGATGTCAGGCACGAAGAAGTTTTTGAGCTTGTTCAGAAAATATACGGCGACTGGTCAAATAATAATGCAGGACTTGCTCAGATTGAAAGCACAGTCGAAAAGCAGTCAGAAGCGCCTTTTGAAAAACCGTTTTTGTGTGTAATGCCGTATGACAAAATTTCTCCGGTGATGGCACAGATTACTGCTTATTACAGAGGTCCTGACAGCGACTTTGACAGAAAAGGAACTTATCCTGCAGATTTGCTTTATTATTTTTTGGAAGACCCCAAGAGTGATTTTGCAAAAGAATTTACTCAGGATGAAAAATTAGGAATACCGTCTTCTGATTATGTTGGAACAGGTTACTCGACAAGACGGCGTACTGGAGTTACGTCTGTAAGTGCAGTCGTTATGTCGCCGGAAATTGAACTTGCAGAACGTTCTGTTTATTTTTGCCAGAAGTTTGACAGTTTTATGAAAAACTATCTTGATAATGACAATATAATTCCTGAAAAAAATCGAAAGCAGATAATACAGCGGCTAAAAGATGATAAAGTGTTTGAATCTGAAACATTTATGGGAATGTTAAACTCATTGCGGAGTTCTTGGGTTACAACTTCTATTGACTATTATATGGATTATATTTCAAATATGCAGAACGTAACGAACAAGGATATCCAGGATTATATAGCACGCTACATTGCAGGAAAAAATCCGCTTGTCATTGTCTATGTAAATCCGGCAGTTTACGAAAATTCAAAACATGAATTTGAATCATACGGATTTATCGAAATAGATTCTAAAAATGCTTTCTGGTGGGCAAGATGAAAATAAAAATAAAAAAGAGTAGTTTTAAATTTTCTGCAGTCGTGCTGTTTTGTCTGCTTGTTATAAACAGTATTGCAGTTTCAAAAGAATACAAGGTTTACGATTCTTATAAACTGAACTCTGGAACTGTAAATGAATACAGGTTAAAAAACAAAATTCCAGTTTATATAAATTCAGAAGTTCAGAATCAGGTTGCCGCAGTTTACATAATAGTTACGGGCGGAACATCAGTTCAGCCTGCTGAATTTTCCGGACTTGAAGACAGCCTTTTTGAAATGATGACATTCGGTTCAAAAAATTATTCTTATGATAAAATTCAGTCGCTTGAATATTCTACGCAGAGTTATGTTTCGCATTATACGATGTATTGCGGTTCTGCAATTTATTTGAACTGTATTAACTATTATCTTGATGACATGCTGCCTGTTCTTCTTGACGGGTTTTTAAATCCTTCGTTCAAGCAGAAAGAATATCAGATGATGATGAATGACATCGTACAGGATTTGCAGCGTAGCGACAATGACCCGGAAACCATTTTGATGCGCGAAATAAACAGGCAGATTTATAAAGGTCATCCGCTTTACACGTCTTCTGGCGTTGAGCGTAAGTCGCTTGAAAACATTACAATCGAAAATATGAAAAAGCATCATAAAGAAATTCTTGATGCTTCAAGAATAAAAGTTGTCGCAGTCGGAAAATTTGACGTACAGTCATTTGTTACTGCTCTTGACAATGCGCTTGGAAAATTAAAGCCCGGAAAGAATGTTATGCCTGTACCAGAAAACCCGCCGCTGAATTTTCCGGAAGAGAAAATCGTTTTGCATCATAAAGCTGCAAAAGGCGCAGAGATGGCAGCAAGGGTTTTTGTTTCTCCTGCTGTGACAAGTGAAGATTATGTTGCTGCAAGAATTACGGAAGATATTTTTTCTACGATTATGTTCAATGTTATAAGGGAAAAATACGGTGCATGTTACACTCCAGGAAGTCAGATTGACTCAAGTTATGCGCCTGTCGGAATTGATTACGGACTTCGTGTTTCTGACATGGAAAATTTTTCGCGTTATTTAAAAGAGGCACAGGACATTATGCTTGCTGGGAAAGTAATTAGTTCTGCAAGTGAAAAGGGAATGACTTTTGACAGTCTTGAAAATTCTCTTGAAGGCTACAAGAACTCTTACATAATAAAAAAATATTCATCACAGAGCACTTCAGCAGGAATTGCATCGCGTATTGTTTCGAGCATATTGCAGTTTGGCGATTTGACGTCGGCAGACAAAATTCCGCAGAGGGCACTTGATGTTACAGAAGATGACGTGCTTCGTGTATTTAAAAAGTACTGGATTGACGGAAAATCGTGCTGGTTTGAAATGAGGGGAGAATAGCAGGAAATCAGTGCCCTGACAAAGCTGTGCAGCTGCCCTTGACACTTAATTGTGATTTTAATATTTTAAAAGCAAGTAAAATATTTTATAAAAGTATAAAATATGCCTTTGAGGATTTTGGAATGGCAAAAAAAATTTATGTCGGTAATTTAAGTTATTCAACAACAGAAGAAACATTGAGAAATCAGTTTTCTCAATTTGGGAAAGTAGTATCTGTTCAAATCATTTTAGACAGAGAAACAAATAGGTCAAAAGGTTTTGGATTTGTAGAAATGGAAGATGAAGGCGAAGCTGACAGTGCAATTACAGGTCTTAATCAGAAAGATATTGACGGTCGTCGTGTCAGGGTCAGTGAGGCTCAGGAAAAAAAACACAATTTTTAAAAGTAAGTAACGGCATTGTGAATTATTTATTCAAATAAATCTATACAGGAGTTTTTACGATGATTAAAACAGTAAAAGATGTTGATTTAAAAGGCAAACGCATTATCATGCGTGTTGATTTTAACGTTCCGATGAAAGACGGTGTTGTTCAGGATGACACTCGTATTATGGCAGCGCTTCCTACAATTAAATATATTCTTGAACAGAGTCCTAGAAGTCTTGTTCTTATGAGCCATCTCGGGGACCCTAAAAAAGACGTAAAAAAGGCACAGGAAAAAGCTGAAAAAGCAGGAAAGACTTGGACAGATGCTGATGCAGAAAAATTTATCAACGGAAAAAACCGCATGGCACCAGTTGTAAAATATTTTTCTGAAAAACTCGGAAAAGAAGTAACATTCCTTCCTGATGCTCTCGGTCAGAAAGCTGCAATTGATGCACTTCCAGAAGGGGCTGTTGCAATGCTTGAAAATGTACGCTTCCATAAAGAAGAGACTTCAAAAGATTCTGCAGAACGCGACGTTATGGCAAAAGAACTTGCTTCTTATGGTGATATTTTTGTAAATGATGCATTCGGTACTGCTCACCGCGATCAAGCTTCTACAGCTTCTATTGCAAAATTTATGCCTGTTCCGTCTGTTGGCGGATTCCTTATGGAAAAAGAAGTTAAATACATTCAGCCAATGGTAGAAAATCCTCCAAAGCCTCAGGTTGCAATTATTGGTGGTGCAAAAGTTTCTTCTAAAATCGCCGTTCTTGAAAGCCTTTTGAAAAATGCTTCTGCACTTGTAATTGGCGGCGGTATGGCCTATACATTCTTGAAAGCTCAAGGACATAAAGTCGGAATCTCTCTTGTAGAAGATGATTTTATCGATACTGCAAAAAAACTTCTTTCTGATGCAGAAGCTAAAGGCGTAAAAATTGTTCTTCCTGTTGACCATGTTGCAGCAGATAAATTTGATGCAAACGCAACTCCTGTAGCAGTTGACGGAGTTGACATTCCTGACAACCTTATGGCTATGGACGTTGGTCCTAAGACAATTGAACTTTACAAAGAAGTTCTTTCTACTGCAAAATCAATTGTATGGAACGGACCTGTTGGTGTATTTGAATTTGAAGCATTCTCTAAGGGTACTGCAACAGTTGCTCAGCTTGTAGCAGATGCAACAGGTCGTGGTGCAATGACAGTTGTGGGTGGCGGAGATTCAGTTGCAGCCGTAAATAAATTCCACCTTGCAGACAAGATGAGCCACGTTTCAACAGGTGGCGGTGCTTCTCTTGAATTCCTTGAAGGAAAAACTCTTCCTGGAATTGCAATTTTGGCAACAAAATAAAAATTATCTGTCAGTTAACTGACTGCTGATTTTTAAGAAAATGCGCTTTTAGTCTTTTTGGCTTTGAGCGCATTTTTTTTGTATGCTTTTTGAGTTCTTCTGATTTTGGATTTTGAGTGTTTTTTGCAATGTTGCAATTCTTGAAAATAGTTTCTTTATTGAAAAGACAATGGGTTTATGCTATTCTATAAAAATGAAGGAAACAGATTTAGACTACGGTTCTTTTGAAGTTCCTGCTGACAGAGTCGAAAAACTGACAAAAGAGGAACTTAATCTAAAAAACAATATTGATGTATTAAACAGGCATTTTAAACAGACCACAAAAAACAAGACCGAAAAATATGAAACACAGTCGCTTTCGGGAAGTGACACAGACGTCATAAATGAAAATGATGTTGCGGCCGGAGAATCTGTTTCTATCGTAGCCTCTATTGAAGAAGACGAATCTGTTTTAATTGACGAACCTCCCGAACAAGAGCTGGATGAAAATTCTAGCAGTACAAAAAAAACTTCGATAGGGGTAAAACTAATATGCATTATTTCTGCTATCGTAATTTTATCAATGGGATTTATTACGTTTCTTGTGTCGTATTTTGTAACGGCAGATACAAGGGCAAATGCAGAAAATTCAAATTTTACGCTTAATGTGCGTACTTCATCTGATATTGAAAACAGGATTAATTCTGTAATTTCAAGTGTATCTCTTTTTTGTGATTTGTTCGATGTGCAGGATAAATCTGACGAAGAACTTTCGTTTGATGCGGCAAGTTTTTTTGACAGGAATAACGACATTGCGGTTATTGCATTTTTGACAAGGGACAAGTATTTTTCAAACACTTCTTTTTTTGCTGCAAACGGAATTTCTGCTGATATTGCAGGGTCTTACATTGCTTCTCAGACGGAAGCTGTCAACTTAGCAAAAAACGGAATAGTTCAGATTGAAAATGCTTCTCCGTATTTTCTGACGCCTGCTGTTGCTGTGTTCTTTTCGTTTAACAAAAACGGCAAGTCAGAAATTGTAACTGCGATTTTTTCGACAGAAAAATTACAGGAGAGCGTTTCGACAGGAAAGATAAATGAAACGTTTCTTATAAACAACCGCGGTATAGTGCTTATTCACCCTGATATAGAACTGATGATGCAGGCAGTAGATTTGTCTGAAAATGAATTTGTAAAAAACGTTATTATGAATAATTCCTCGGGAATTCAGCAGACGTATGTAGATGCAGACGGCGAAGAATTTTATGCTGCATGTCAAAAGATTACAGAGGGAAACTGCCGCGTAATTACACAGGTAAAAACGTCTGTAATTCTTGCTGCAATCAGAGGAATTACAAAACGCAATATGCTGCTGACTGTTGCAATTCTTTCTATCGCAATTTTGATAATATGGATATTTGCAAAATCGCTGAGTATTCCGCTTGAAAATTTGACTGCCGTTACTGACGAAATTAACAAAGGAAATTTTAACACTGATTTGTTTGACAAACTTAATGTAAAGCGCCGTGACGAAATCGGTGTTTTAAATAAGAGTACAAAAAATGAACGCGATATTTTAAACACAGTTACAAGTCTTACGAACAGAGGTGTTACAAAAGCGATTGTGCGTAAAGAAATTGACTTTGAACCGCATTTAAAAGACATTACGATTTTCTTTTCTGACATACGCGGTTTTACTGCAATTTCTGACGGCTTTAATAAGCGCTTTGGTGAAAGGTCTGCTGCAGAAATTATTGAATTTTTGAATGACTATATGTCAAGAATGGTAAACTGCATTTCCATAACAGGTGGCATAGTCGACAAGTTTGAAGGCGATGCAGTAATGGCGGCGTGGGGCGTTTTGCGTGATGACAATCTTGATTACGAAAAACTGCCTAACGACAATCCTGAAAAAGCAGCGTTAAAAGCAAGGCATGAGGAACACATTAAAGAAGATGCCCTTTGTGCAATTCGTTCAACTATAGCAATGCGGTATGCTTTGATGAAATACAACAAAGATGCTGCACGCTTTACGGAACAACATGAAAAAGATTTGCTTGAAAAATACAAACCTCACATAAGAATCGGCTGTGGACTTAACTCAGGACGTGCGACAGTCGGCTTTATGGGATCAAAAGAAAAAATGGAATTTACTTCAATCGGAGATGCGGTAAACCTTGCAAGCCGTACGGAAAGTTCAAACAAGCCGTGCGGAACTGACATTCTCATAACCGAAGATACTTACAATATTTTAAAGACAGATTTTATCCGGTGCGAAGAAAATAATTTTACATTGAGTAAAAAAAATATAAAGAACGAAGTTATCGTCGAGTGTATTCCCGTAACGTTTGAAGTAAAGGGAAAAGGTGCTCAGCATTTTTACGGCGTAGTTAATATGCCACAGTTTGATATAGAAGAATTTTTTAAAACGTCTGATCCGGATTTTGTTGCCGACAAAGACTGCCTTAAAGCCGTCGGAAAAGAAGGACCTATGACACTTGCAGAAGTGAGGGAACTTCTTGGAATTCCTGTTCCTGATTTTGAGGTTGTTAACTTAAATGAAGAAGAAAACAAAGTCAAGGCTCAGTAGCGTAATCTTTATTTTAATATGTATTCTCATCTGCTTTATAAGCCTTTACGCTTTTGTCGTTGACTTTAACAGAACTTCCGTACGCAACGAGCAGGAAATTGCGACGATTTATTTTAAAAGGAAAATTGCACAGCGCAAGTTTTCTGACAGTGTAGTGTGGGAACGCTTGCAGCAAAATTCACTTTTATATAATGAAGACATTATCAGGACAGATTCTGCTTCAAGTGCCGTAATGAATTTTTTGAACGGTACAAGTATTGACCTGGGCGAACATACGATGATTCAGATTTTTCAAGAGAAGAACGGCGAATTGTCGCTGCAGGTTTCTGGTGGAAATATTGTTGTAGATACGAAGGAAGCAAAGGGCGGCATAAGAGTTAACTTGGGAAACAACGTCGTCATAAATCTTGAAAAGGGAAGTCTTTTAAGCACCGATGTGCGCGAAGAAAAAAAGGCATTTGTAATACAAGAGGGAAGCGGAAGCATTATAAATTCTGACGGCAGAGAAGACGTTGTTTTTGCAGGAGAAACAATCAGTATTGATGAAACTGGTAAACCTAAAAAACTGCCTGTTTCTGTCGTAAACCTTACGCACAACCAGAGATTTTTGTTTTTTGAAAATGAAGAAAAAAAAGTTGAACTAAAATTTAAAACAGATGATTCTCTTGGTGGACAAAAAATTGTTCTTGAATCTTCTTATGAGCAAAATTTTTCTGATATAATCGAACATCTTGAAACAGAGGCTTCCGCAGATTTTGAGTCTGTAAAGAGTATGACTCTTTCTGTTAAAAACGGAACTATATATTACAGGATTTACCCGCAGAACGAAATTTTAAATGCGGCAGAAGGAAAACTTTTAATAGAAGAAGCGTCTGCACCAGTTCTTGTCTCGCCTGTCAAAGACTGTCTGTTTGAAGTTGAAAATTTTACTTCCAGAATTTTATTCAGCTGGAAAACTGATGATTATACAGATTTTAGCCGCATTGAAATTTATGATGAGAATGACATTAATGCACCGATTTTTACAAGCGATGTTTATGGAAATTCTTTTGCCTTTTCAAAATTTCATGATGGAAGTTTTTTATGGAAAATAATTCCGCATTATGCTGTAAACAAAAATGACTTTGGAATTCCGTCGCAGATTCAAAAATTTAACATTACAAAAAAGAAGATAAGCGATTCGCCTGTTTTGCTTTTTCCTGCGGATAATTCTAAATTTACGCTTGATGTAAAAGAGCGCAGCGTACTATTTGCATGGAAATCTGATGTAAAAGATTCTGTGTATGACTTTGAAATTTCAAAAGACAGAAACTTTGATTCTGTAATTTATAATTCAAAAGAAAATAATACACGAAAAAATTTCAGCTGTTCGATAAATATGTTGCCTGCAGGAAAATATTTCTGGCGAGTTGCGCGAAGTGATGACAGAGAAAACGAAAATGACAGTAGTGCTGGCAAAAGTACAGCTTTTTACTCTAACGTGCATAGTTTTAACGTAGAAAAAGATTTGCCCGAAATTACGTCTCTTGTATATCCTCCTGACAATTTTGTCGTAGAAAAAGACAAACTCAAATTTACTAATTTTACATGGAAAGTTGCTGGAGATTTAAAGAACTCTGAACATGAATGTCTTTTGCAGTTCAGTCAGAGCGAAAATTATGAAAACGAAAGTACGTCAGAAAATTTTGCAACGGCAGACGTAATTGAATTTGAAACTTTGAGTTCAGAATATAAAGGCATAAAACTTGATGCAGGAAATTATTTCTGGCAGATAAAAGTTGTTGACAAAAATACAAAGGCTGAACTTGCAAAAACTGATTTTAGAAAACTTAGCGTAGTAAACCAGCTTGAAAGTCCTAAGTTCATTTTTCCTCAGAAAGACTCTGAATATGCTCTGACACCTGAGACACTTTTAAAACTTGAATACAGCATAGTTGCAGAAGCCGATTTTTACAAAGTCAAAGTGTTTAATGCAGTTACGAATGAGCTTATAGCAAAAGTTGACTCGACAGATTCAAGTTATCTTGAAATCCAGCTTCCGTATTACGACGAACTTACAAAGCAGGATGAAGAACTTTTATTAAAATGTTCAGTTTCTGCATTTACAACTGAAAAAGAAAATTCGCCGATGAGAGTAAGCCGGAGTTCTGACGTAAGCTTTAAGTTAAAATATGCAGAAAACATAGTGCTCAATTTTCCTCTGAACAATGCAAAGATTGCAGGTCTTGAAGCTGTGACCAAACCTGTAAAATTCAGCTGGACGGAAGATGCAAACGTTTACAAAAAAGAATTTGTCCTTACAAAGAAAATGTCAAACGGAACGAGCCGCGTTGTAAGTTCAATTCAAAATCCTAAAAACGGCATTGAACTAAAGCGACTTCCTCCTGGCGATTACACCTGGACGATAAATGCTGAGACACAAAACGGTGTTTCGCTTTCTGCAAAAAAGAAATTTAATTTTACGATTCTGCCTGTTGAACCGCGAGAAAGTGTAAGACTTATTTCGCCGTCAGATGATTTTATAATCGGACCTGATTATCTTAAAAATAACCGCAGGATTGTTTTTAAGTGGCAGAAAGATTATGAGGCGACAGATTATGAATTTACGCTTTATCAAAAGAACGAAAACGGAACACTGCGCAGAATTGTTTCTGAAAAATTGAAAAACAACAGATTTGTTTTTGCCGACCTTGCAAAGCTTGATGTCGGAACTTTTGAATGGCACGTAACTTCTTATGTTCACTCAAGTGACGGCTTTGAAGAACAGAAGAGCGAGGATGCAAAAGCAAGTTTTAAAATCAGTTTTGATTTACCTGACACTGTAAAAATTATTGAGCCGGGACGAATGTATGGAAATTAGAAAAACTTGCCGCTTTTATACATTCAGATTTTTACTCATTCTTGCAGCTGCTGTCTTTATTTTTTCAGGACAAGATTTATTCTGTCAGACAAAAGAGTTTAAGCAGAAATTGATGTGGCAGGCTGAACCTAACGCACTTGAATATAAAATTGAAATTCAGAATGTTGATGACAGTTCTGAATTTAGGACTATAGAAACTAAAGAGACGTTTATCGAATTTTCTATGCCGGCAGGTGATTATATTTACCGTATTTTTGCGTACGACTTTTTAGGCAGGGAAGCTTCTGTTACAGAGTGGATGTCTTTTTCAATATTAAAAGCGGTAAAGCCTGAAATTTCTTTAACTGATGAAATTGTAAATGTGAATCCTGCAGAAAATAAGCCTGTCGAAATTCCTGTAAACATTGAAAAGATTACGAGCGAAAGTTCTGCAGTTGTCGTAAACGAAGAAACTGGCGAAAAACTTGATGGAAAAATAAAAATTGCAGACAAAGGCGACGGCTTTATTTCTGGCTCTGTTGTCGTAAGAGGGCTTACAGAAGGAACTTGGAAAGTTGTCGTAGAAAATCCGAGTGGACTTGCTACAGAGTCGGAATCGCTAAAAGCTGCTCCTTCTGGAAAAAATCTGATTGTAAGCAAAAACGATGTCGTACTTCAAGAAAAGACTGTGACAGAAGATGTTGCAGAAAAAGAAGCTGCGCCTGAAAACGAAATTGCAGAAACTGCAGAAAGCACAGAAATTGCAGTGGCAGACGAAGAAGAAAAAGAGCCTGAAGAAAAACCGCCGGAAGAACAGCCGAAAACCGAAGTTGCAGAAGTTCCCGAGAAAAAAAGAAGGTACACAGTTCAAGATATAAACATAATGGCAGGCGGTTTTGTTCCGTTCTTCTTTTATGATGAATATTTAAAATCGTTTGACGGCTCTGTGTTTAACTGGGGACTTTGTGCAAAACTTTCGTACCTTCCGATTGACATAAAAAAAGTTCAGATTGGATTTGAACTTGGCGGAAGTGTAACGAAAATTACAATGCAGAATGATTACATAAAAGTTCAGCTTCCTGTAATGATTGCCCAGTTTAATGTTGTGGGACGCATTAATTTGTATAAAGAAAAATTCGGGCTTAATGTAAAACTTGGTGGCGGTGCGGCTATATTCAAAAAAGAGATTGCGTATAATTCTGCATTGCGCGAAAATCCTGATGACAGCTATCACGGAAACTTTTGTGCAAACGGCGGGCTGTCTGTAAGCTGGATTCCTTTTAAACATTTGATTCTTGAAGCAGGTGCTGATTTTACGCATATTTTTATTCCTGAAATGAACTCTGGAATTTTGAGTGCATATTTTTGTGTAGGGTTGAGGTTTTAGCAGATAAAAGAGTAAAATAAATTGTTTTATTTGTTATTTATAGAAAAAAGATGAAAAAAATTTTTTGTTTGAATAAAATTTTTAATGTCCTCATCATTATATTCTGCGCATGCCTTTTTTCGTGCGATACGCTTTGGAACGGCGATTTAAAAGAAAGGCTTAGCTTAGAAACACAGACAAAAATTCATTTTTATTCAAATAAAGAAGAAGACTTGCAGTCAGGCGAAAAGCTTTACATGACTGAACGAAGCTACAGAATAGGAAATACGATTTCTGCAAAAGATATGCCCGGATATGATGATTCTGAAATCGTAAAATGGACGTCTGGTTACAGGCTCGGTGGCTGGAAGTATTACAGATGGACTTCTTCAAAAGAAGAAATTGCAGACTCTTCGCTTATAACTTCTATGACAGTTACGGCAGACGAAGTTGACTTGTATGCAGTATGGTTTGCAAAATATGTTGTCGTTTATAATTATATGACGACAGATGCTGCGATTTATGATGAGAAATCTGAAGTGCGTTACGGAGATCCGGGAACTATGACAGACGTAAATCCTCCTGTAATTCCGGGATTTGAAAATCCTGTTTTTTCAAATGCTACAATCGCTAACGACGGAACTACAGAAATAACTGTTACTTATGACAGAAAAAATATAACGGTTCTATTGGATACAATCGGCGGAACTGTATCTGACGGCGCGAACACTGGTTCAAACATAAACGTTTCAGGGTTATACGGTTCAGCATTTGATAAAGATATTATAACAGTAACACCTCCTTCTGGTTTAATTTTTGTAGGCTGGTCTCCTGCACTGCCAGATACTTTCCCTGCAGAAGATACAACTTATACTGCAGTTTATAAAGGGCAGGAATTTGCTGTTGATTATTATGATTATAATTTTGGCAGAACTGGAAAAACATTCAGCGGAAGTATGACTTCTCTGCCTCGTGTTTATGAAACTGGAACAAAACTTTATATACCTTCTCCTGTTTCTGGTATTTCTTCTGCAGAAAATACTGTTGAGTTTGCAGGATGGTATACAGACGAAGCAGGAACTGTGCCGTTAGCTAGCGATGGCAGAGGTTATTATATTGATGTTACGACTATGGGTGATGTTTCGCTTTATGCAAAATGGAAAGCAAAATATATTTATGTTGACCCGGCAAACGGAAATGACGATAACGATTCATTTACTTCGTCAACTGCCTTAAAGACTATCGCAAAGGCAAAAACATATCTACAAGAGGCTTCTCTTGATTCTCCTGCAATAAAGGTTTTAAGTACGATTTCAGATTCTACCGATTTGACAGACTTGGACAATCTTTCAACTTCTGTTTATAACGATGCAATATTGCAGAAAGCTTCGCAGCTGGCAGGCGCTCTGCTTGAAATTAACAGCGGTATTTCTTGTACTCTTTCTAATATTACTATTGATGGCGGTAGTTCTTCTTCTAGTGCGCCTGCGATTGTTGTTGACGGCGGAGATTTGACTTTAGGTCCTGGGGCTGTTATTCAGAATTTTAATATAAGCAATAACAGTGTAAAAGGTTTGATAGATTTGTCTTATGGCGGTTCATTGAGTTTAAATGGTGCTGACATTAAAGGAAATTCTATTGCAAGCGGATATTCAGTTTATCATTCGGACTCCACTTCAATATTGAACATGTCGGGTGATACTCAAATTGATGTTTCAACTCCTGTTTATCTTGATTCCGGATGCAAAATTACGGTTACAGGAGAATTGACAAATGACAGTGTTGCTAAAGTTTATTCAACTGCATATACATCTTCACCTCAAGTTCTTGATGACAATACTGGTGGAACTCTTTTACAAACGAATTACAATAAATTTATAAGTGCTCATGATGACTATACGATAGCTAATGACGGACGTTTGTATCCGGCTGCAGGACTTGAAATTGATTTTTCTAATCCTGATATAAAGGTTTACGAACTTGGAAGTCTTGTAAATTATACAGGCAGTGTAAATCTTAGCGGAAGCGCCACTTCTGTAGAGTTTGCAGTTAATGATGGCATATATGATTATATAACTGAACCTGATGTTACAGGTCAAAAAGTAATTTATGTATCTATTAAAGATGACAGCGGTAATTTAAAGTTTATAAATAAAGTAAATATTGATGGAAGTTCTAAAAAAGCATCTCTTGATTTAATACATTCTGATTCTGGTTCTTCTGATATTACTAATAGTGGAATTTATCACGGCATAATTTATACGAATGCTACTTCTTCGTACAGCGATATTTATTTTGAACGGGTATACTTTGACATACTGGTACTTCCATAAAAACTGGAGACAAAATGAAGACGATATTTAAAACTATTTTTATTTTGATGATTTCTCTTTTGTTCTTTTCCTGCAATGCGTTTTTTGATAATCTGTCTGACAATCAGAATGAATCAAATAGACAAATAGAATCTGGTTATGCCAGAGTTGAAATTGCAGTATCAGATGTTTTGTCTCGTTCTGTCATTATCCCGGATTTTTCAGGTTACAAAGATAATATAAAAACTTATTCAGTTTCTGTTGCGGAGGCAGATAATTTTCTTAATAGTGATTCTTATGAGGTATCTGCATCTAATCCTGTATTATCTGTAAAAGTAATATACGGCACAGAATATACTGTTCTTGTTTCTGGAAAAGATGAAAACTTAAATCAGATAGCAGCAGGAACTTTAACTTTTACTCCTACTGAGACAAATAAAAATGTTAAAGTTACACTTTCTCCTGTTACGTCAGATTCTGTAGACGGAACAGTAAAAATTCCTATTGAATTTCCTTTAGGTAACTGTTCTTACAATGTTGAGATACAAATTACAAATACAAAAACAAACAGTGTAAGTTTTACTGATACAAAAGCTTTAGATTGTAATTCTGCAAGTCAGACAATTAACATAAAGCAAACACTTCCATCCAGTTCTTACAAAATGGAACTTTATATTACAAATTCCAATTATTCATCAAATAGAATGATTTTTGAGTATGACTTGATTGTTTATCCCCAGTTGGAATCGAAGTGGCTATTAACATCGTCTGCTGCAAATAAACTTGACAGAATCAGTTTTGCAAAAGAGGATTTGATTCCTGTTTCTCTTGGAGATTTTGTGTTTTACGTTGTTGGAACAAATTCGCAATTTTTAGGTGGCAAAACGCTTGAAGAAGCTGCAGCAACTCTTGGTTTTAAGAAAGCTGTAAAATTTGATACAGTTCAGGAAGCAGTTGATGCTGCAGTTGCTCTTGATTCAGCAGGAACTGTCGAACGCAAAATCGTGATTGACGGAACTGTTTCTATAACTACAGACGGAACTTCTGACAGCATTGTTACGATAGGTGACGGTAATAATACTCCGAATATTTTAATAAGCGGATTGAATTCTCAGGGAATAATCCAGCGTGATGATGTTTCAAGTGGTGGTGCAAGAATTTTTAAAATTTCCTCTGGTGCACAAGTTACGATAGAAAATCTTTCTATAAAAAAAGGAAGCGTAGCAGGAAACGGTGGCGGTATTTATAATGCCGGTACACTGACACTAAAAAGTGTATATATTTCTGACTGCAGCGTGAGTGATACAGGTACAGGTACAGGACATGGTGGGGGAGTATACTGTGAGAATAATGCTGTTTTGACTTTTAAAGACGGAAGCATTACAAGTTGCTCTTCAACGAACTCTGGCGGTGGCTATTATCAGAATGGCGCATCTGGTACATCTGGTGCAACTGGTTCTACAACTTTTTCTAATGTCATTGTTTCAGATAATAAAGCTACAACAAGTTCAAGTAGTTCCGGCGGAGGCATTTTTATTAGTTCACCAGGAAAATTCAGAATGACTGGCGGGCATATATCAAACAATACGGCAGTGTACAATGGTGGCGGAATTGATGTTTATGCACTGAAAGGTACTGACACATATACAAACTGCTATTTAGATGGTGTTACAATAGCAGGAAATTCTGCTGGCTCTGAAGGCGGTGCTGTATTTCTTCCTAGTGGTAATTACTTGTCGCTTATGAATTGCTCTATTAGTGGAAATACCGATTCACACGGAAGTGATGTTTGCTCAAAGGCATCGCTTTATTTATATGGCTCAACTTCGATAGGGGTATGTTATTCAACCTTTGTATATCCTGTATATTTAAATTATGACATTTCAGGAAATACAAAATTTATTCCAAATGCATATACGACAGGAACTCAGATACTTTCTGCATTGTCTGGCTCGCTTACACAAGATATGATAGACTGTTTTTCAATCGATAATACAAATTACTATATTGACAGCGACGGAAAACTTGCTGAAATTTCTGCCGGCGGCTCAATTACGATAGAAGACTGCACATGTCTTTTTGAACTTGATAAAAATAAAGTTACTTCAGGTACTGCAACTACGCTTAATGTAAAGGCAACTTTAACTAAATCTCTTTCAGACGGAACTACATCAACTGAATATGCGAGTGACCAGCTAACTTGGGCAACTGTAAAACTTTACTGCGGAAGTTATGAGGTTACACAAGCTGATGTTTCTGGCTTTGGAATTGATAAAGGCGTTGTAACGATTCCTGCTGGTATGCCGCAAGAAGATTACCGGCTTTATGTCAGCGGAACTTATACATTCTCAAACGGCTCTCAAAAAGGATTCAGCGGTTATTTGCCGTTCACTGTGGAATGATAAAATTTAATGATAAAACTGACTGATAATTTTATGAAAGTGCAAGAGGAAGAAAGATGAAAACAAAAAGAATCATGAATACTTTAAGACATTTTTTTGGCTTTGTAATGCTTAGCATGATGGTTTTATGCTTTTCGTGCGACAACCTTTTTTCTCTTAAGGCATCAAACGATTCTTCGACCGGCGAAGAAAAAGAATTTTCCAGAAACTCAAAGTATACTGTTTCCGGCAACATTGTGTTAAAGGGAGCACTTCCTGCTGAACTTATCGCAGGCGGTACAACGAATTCAAAAAGTTCAAGTATTGCAAAAAGCGCTGCGCCTTCAACACCTTCTTCAATTACATATACGATCTCCTTTACAAATTCATCTGACAGCGCAAGCGAAAAGACTGTCCATCTTTCAGCAGGCAAAACAACTTTTACAGTTGAACTTAACAAAGGCACTTACGGACTTTCTGTAACAGGATGTGATTCAAGTGGCAATGAAATTGTCAGCGGGAATGCTTCTTCAACCTTTACATTGGGTGATACAAACAAAACTGTTTCTGACCTTACAGTATCTGTCGCTCCGATTTCTACAGGAAGCGGCACAGGAACTGTTTCTCTCAGGCTTAATCTTACAGGCTGTGGAATTCAAGCATATAAAGCAGTCTGGACAGAAAACGGTACGCAAAAAGTCACGACTGTTGAAGTTGGTGGTGCGGATTTAACAACTCCTATATTTTGTATGATAGAAGACGGTGGTTCGTATCCTGCTGATGCACCGCAGGCTGTAGGGCTTTACGAAGTTCAATTTAATTTTTATAGCGATTACCAGACTTTGGATAGTTCAACAGAAGTTTTTTCGTGTACTGAATATATAAGCGTTTTTCAGAACATGCAGACAGGAACTTGGGTAAACGATGCAAATACTTCTTATATATCTGGCGGAAGTTTTACTCTGACGCAGGATATAATAGAAAATCGACACAAGTTTTATGTAGACCAGACAAATGGCAGCAGTACAAACAATGGCTCATATTTTTCACCGCTCGACAGTGTAAAAACAGCCGTTGCAAAAGTCTGCAGCCAGAATGACGGCGCCCCGTATACAATCGTTCTTTTGAACGATGACATAGATACTTCTGCTGCATCCTATACAGGTTCAACTCCTGCATATATTCAAATTTCTCCGGCAGCAAATCTTCAACTTACGATTGAAGGAGATAAAACTGCAGGAACAAAGCGTACGATTAATGCAAACCGAAGTTCCGCAAATGAAGGCGGCGTAATTTATATCGGCTCAAACGCAAACGTTACGATTGACAATTTGAAAGTTACTGGCGGGTATTTAAGTTCGTACAATGGCGGCGGCATCCGTAATGACGGAGAATTGCACATAAAAAACTGTGACGTTACAGGCAATACAGCATACTGTGGCGGCGGAATATATACTTGTGCCAGCCTGACAATAAATGAGGCTTTGATTTCAGATAATATAGCAACTGCTAAAGGCGGTGGTATATATTCAGAAAACAGTTTAAGCGCATTTGATTTTGGAAGTGCAGTTTGTTTTACAGGAAATATGGCATCATCTGGAAGTGCAATTTATAGTCAAGATGCTGTCAGTCTTGTTGAATTACTTTGTACTTTTGACGACGATGGTGACGGCTCTTTTAGCACGGCAGAAAAAAATACAGCAGATGACGGTACTCTGATGGTATTTGCAGGAACTTCTGACGCTACAACTCTGAATTTTCATTCAGGCTTTAATATGAATGCTGACAATTCAATTTGTATTGCTGCTGTAGATGGTTCATCTCCAGGAGATTCAGTGACTCAAATTCACCTTGCAGAATCGCTTATAAATTTTAGTGATTCAAAGAAAATAAAAATAGTTCCGTCAGAATATCCGGCAGATTCAACTGGAATTCAAGTGTTTTCGGTAGATTCTGCTCTGGATGCAACAACTGAGTATGCAAAATTCTATATAGCAGATGATTCTTCTGGTAACTCATATACGATTACAGCTGATGGCAAAATCGTTCCTGTTGTGACAGCTACTGCTTATACTGACTGGGACGCACTTGTTAATGCGGTTGCAGCTATCCCGACTAGCACAACGACAGTTACAGAGTTTGAAATAGGCAGCGATATGACTATGACAAGTGAATTACTGTCTGACAAACCAATAAGGCTTTATGCAAAAAACAGTTATATGCTTACTCTTGCCACAAGTGTTACAGGAACTGTTTTTGAGCCGGGAGCTGCGCTTACGATAGAAGGTGTTGATGGTGCTAAAATTACATTTAACGGAAATAATGTGCCAACTGTGGATTCTTTTATTTCTCTTAATAATACGGCAGAGGCAACATTTAAAAATATTACTTTTACGAATTTTAATACGTCTAAAGATGGTTCTGTTGTATCTGTTACGTCTTCTACAGGTGGTTGTAGTGCAACGTTTGCTGACTGTATTTTTAGCTCAAATACAACTACCGGCAATGCTGATGGTGGAGCTGTATGTATGGCAGGATCTTCTTCTTTTACTTTTGAAAGATGTGCTTTTGAGTACAATGTCTCTGGTGCGAGTGGAGGTGCTTTGGCAGTAGAAAAGACTAGTGCTTCTGCTATCATAAATGACTGTACTTTTATTTCTAATACAGCATCAGTTGATAAGCAAGGCGGAGGAATTTATGTTTTTTCAGGTGCTTGCAAAATAAATGGTGTTACTATGAGTACGAATTCAGCAGGAACATTTGCACCTAATGACATTTATTATAATATTCCGTCAGCTAATCCTGAACTGACATTAAGCGGAAAATGTACTATTCCTGCTGTCTATTATGGTGTGGCAAATTCTTCAACTGCGCCTAGCATTATGAAAATTGAAAGTTTAGACACAGCTTCTTCTGTCGGCATTCAGATTTCTTCGCATACATATACTCTTACAAATGAGATTATTCAAAGTTCTGATGGTGCTACAGATATTTCAAGTTGTTTGGGCTGTTTTTCTTGTCTTGATTCTTATGCTGTGACTTTAAACAGTACTAATACAGGAATGTATCTGACTGCAATTACAGGGGCAAAGTCAGCGCCTGACTGTGTAGGCGACATAGTTTTTTCAGACGGTTCTGCGTGCGCTTATACAGATATTTTGACATCAGAACAAACGGATGCTGCCGTCGCCGTAATTTTTTATGCCGGTACAGAAACCGATTCACTTGGCAAGAGAGTGCTTGGCGTAGGATTAAAAAATTCGTATGGTGATGGTACTGGTGCTATGCAATGGTGTATTTCAACTGCAGAAGGATATTATAATCTGGATGATTTGGTTTGTGAAGCAACAACTGACTCTGTTACAAGTGCAGAGTTTTCAGGTGATTTAAACGGCAGTGATAACTGGAATGTTGTTCAGACAAAGTGTACTGATACTTCTGCTACGACATCGAAATGCAGACCTCCTGCAAGTCAAACCTGCTTCTGCGCTCTCGGTATTACTCAAGCTGTATCGACGTAGACGTCCTTAAAACCGGCATAGACTTTGCAAGGCTCAAGGAGAACGTAATAATCTTTCTCTGCCTCGAAGACCCCTTCAAAAAAGGACTTCCGCTCTACACCTATATGACAACCTGCCGTGAAGACCAGTCCCTGCCGGATGACAAAACGAAAAAACTGTTTTATAATATAAGTTGCTGGCAAGCCACCGGGAATAAAGAACTCCGCGACTTTTTCAAATTCATCAAGACAAACGTTCCCCAAAACGATTTTACCCAAGACCTCGCCCAGCACGTAAAAAAAACAATCCAGAACGCTAATATCCGGAGGCAGTACATGACACTACAAATGGAAATGAACCTAAAATACAACGAAGGCAAAAAACTCGGCCTTGAGCTCGGCAAACGTCAAGGCATAGAGTTGGGTAAACTGCAAGGTATGGAACTGGGTAAATTACACGGCAAGCAGGAAGGTCTTAATCTTGGAATGGCAAAAGCCAGACTTGATTTAGCAGTTATTGCGGTACGGGATTTTAACATTCCAATTGAAAGTGTTGCAGAAAAGTACGGCGTTTCTGTTGAAGAAATAAGGAAAATGCTTTAGAAGAGCGGCTTTTTTTAAGTTCATTCTTGCCGTGAATTTCTTACATACTTTTTACAATTCTTTCAAAAAAAATTAACATAATTCATCTAGTATGCTTCCATAAACAAAGCAAAATTTACATTCAATCAATTTGTTTTAGGGAGGTGTAATAAAAACTTTGCCTGAAATAGCGTCAAAGTTTTTATTCACAAGTTTGCGTTGCAAACTTCCTTATCTACTGCACATTCTCATTCCATTGCGAATGTGCGTAAAAAGTCAAATCGGAAATTGATATTTCCTCATTGACTTTTTATGGAGGTTATATGAACAGAACGGTAAAAAGTATCTGTAAAAAAGCGGCGGGAATTGCGCTTGCATCGCTTGTGGCAGTAAGCGCGTTCGCACAGGAAATTGCGCTTGCATCGCTTGTGGCAGTAAGCGCGTTCGCACAGGAAATCGCGGGAACTCCTACAGGCAAGGGAACTCCAAAATACGTGTTCGTGTTTATCGGTGACGGAATGAGCTATCCGCAGATTCAGAGTTCAGCATATTTTATCGGAAAAGATGCAGCAGGAATTGTAAACGACGTAAAGAATTCTTCAAATCCGTCTGATTCACCAAAAGGCGGACTTTTAAGCTTTATGAAATTCCCGGTTGCAGGAAGCGCGCAGACTTATGATGCAACTTCATTTGCACCAGATTCTGCTTCTACCGCAACTTCAATTTTTACAGGAAAGAAAACACATTCGTCATCAATCAACGTTGACATTTCAAAAAAGATAAAATACCGCACAATTGCAGAACAGCTGCGCGACCAGAAAAAGTGGAAAATCGGCGTTCTTTCTACAGTTAACCTGAACCACGCAACTCCGGCGGCAACTTATGCACATCAGGCAAGCCGCAAGAGCAACTATCCGATTGGTCTTGAACTTGTTGCAAGTAACTTTGACTATTTTGCTGGCGGCGCGCTTATGGAGCCGGAAGATAAAAAAGGCGACAAGGAATCAATCTACAGCCTTGCACAGAAAGCCGGCTACAAAGTCTGCTTTACTCAGAAAGAAGCTTCTTCACTTAAAAACGGCGACAAGGCGATTGTAGTTTCAGAAACGCTTGCTGATGCAAATGCAATGAACTACGAAAACGACCGCGCAGAAGGTGAATGGGGTCTTCGCGACTATGTTAAAAAAGGAATTGAAGTTCTGGACAACAAGAACGGATTTTTTATGATGGTTGAAGGCGGAAAAATCGACTGGGCGTGCCACGCAAACGATGCGCGTTCAACAATCGCAGATACTCTTGCGCTTTCAGAAGCTGTAAAAGAGGCGGTTGATTTTTACAACAAGCACCCTAAAGAAACTCTCATTCTTGTAACTGCCGATCACGAAACAGGCGGTCTTTCAATCGGTTTTGCAGGAACTGACTACAACCTTTTTTTCAACACGCTCAAAAGCCAGAAGATTTCCTATGCAAAGTTCGACAGCGACTACGTTTCTTCATACAAAAAGAACAAAACTTCATTCGATGATGTAATGAAGGATGTTACAGAACTGTTCGGTCTTAAAGTTCCTGGAAGCGCAGGAAAAGACAAAAACGGCGGACTTGTTCTTACAGAATACGAATACGGAAGAATCCGCGATGCATACAACAAAACTATGTCTGGCACAAAGACAAGCGGTCAGATGGAATACGAGCTGTACGGAACTTACGAGCCGCTCACTGTAACTATAACACACGTTCTGAACAACAAGAGCGGAATCGGATTTACTTCGTTCTCTCACACAGGACTTCCTGTTCCGGTATTTGCACTTGGCGCAGGCCAGGATGAGTTTGCAGGCTACTACGACAACACTGACATTTACAAAAAACTTGCTGCGCTCACAAGCGTAAAGCAGGACTAAAAAGCAGGACAAAATTAAAAAGGCAAAAAATGATCAGACCGAAGTTTAATAATACGAGTGTTACAGTCATTGCGTCGATTGTATTTGCGGCATTTCTTTTCCTCCTACCTACTGGATTTGAAGGTGCGCTTCAGTTCCGCGATGCCGTAAAGTGCAAGGCGCTTGTAGAAGAGGTTGATAACAGCCGTATTATAGACACCGGTCTTATACGTACCGGGCAGCAAGTCTGCTCTGTGCGTTTTTTAAACGGAAAATTTAAGGGAATGACTGCTCAAGGGTGGAACATGCTTACAGGCTCTCTTTCGCAGGACAAGCTTTTTGTTCCTGGAGACAAGGCGCAGGTTGTTGTTCACTGGCAGGAAGCTGAACTGGGCGAAGGAAGCGAAGCCGAAATTGGCGGAAGTGAAGGGAAAATTGAATTCCTTTCTGTCAATCTGATTGACTACTACAGGCTCAAAGGTGAACTTATTCTTGCCATTGCATTTGCCGTTTTTCTGATTGCGTTTGCAGGTGGAACAGGAGTCCGCTCCGTGCTTTCGTTTGTCATCACTGTCCTGACGCTTTGGAAAGTCCTTGTTCCGATGTACCTAAAAGGCTATGATCCGCTTTTGTGCGGCTGTGCCGTTACTGTTCTTCTTACCGTGATTATCCTATCGCTTGTGTACGGTTTTGACAGGCGGCTTTTGTCTTCTGCATCAGGTGCGCTTTTGGGAATAGGATTTGCGGCTGTTCTTGCCGTTATCTGCACGAAGACTTTTAAAATTCACGGCGCGGTGATGGCGTATTCAGAAAGCGTTTTGTATTCCGGCTATGAATACCTTAATTTAACGCGCATTTTTACAAGTTCAATTCTTGTGGGTGCAAGCGGCTCAATTATGGATTTGTCAGTGGACATAACTTCTGCCGTAAACGAGGTCGTAAAAAAATGTCCTTCAATTTCGCGCCTTGAGGCAGTCAAATCCGGGCTTACTGTAGCGCGCGCCGCAATGGGAACAATGACGACAACCCTTCTTCTTGCGTACTCCGGAAGCTGCATCTCCCTTTTAATGGCATTTATGGCGCAAGGAACTCCTCTCTACAACATCCTGAACAACAATCAGGTCGCCGCCGAAATCATCAACACCATCGCAGGAAGTTTCGGCCTTGCCTCAACTGCGCCTTTTACCGCCCTGATGTCAGGGGTAATTCTTGCAGGACGGAAAAAGTAGGGTAGTGTGGTTTAGTTTGCGGAATAGTGCTTTGCGTATTGAGAGAGCACTTCGTTCATCATAGTCTGATACTTGGTATTATTCTTTTTGGCTTCTTTCTTAAAAAACTGAATGCAGTCCGAGTCAATGGAAATCGTTATTTTTTCCTTAGCATTTTTTCTTATAAGTTCTGCAGGAGCAGGAAGAAAATCCTCAATAACCACAGCCGATTCCAATGCGTTCCCTACAGATTTTTCCGGGTTGCTATAAATGTTCTTCATATCGTTTCATCCCATTCAAAAGTCATATACATATATATTATACATATAAATTTATGTATAAGTCAAATATTGTTTTTAAAAAAATAGCCGCCTTCTGTTTGAAGTATCGGGCGGTCATTCGCATAAGTGGAGATAACCCAAATTCAGAGATTTTCTTCTTCCAATGTAATCCCACAATCCAAAACTTTCTGTAAAGACGAATGTCCAAAATTCCCCGCCGTCTGCACCCAATTTGACACTTCTACATTTTTTATATATCCTAAAAAAATAAACGGGAGAATTAAAAAATGCTTTGTGCTATTTTACTTTCTGTTCTTGCGGTAGTTGCAGGAATTGTATTCTGGATTTCTATTTTGTTTCTGATAATAAAATCTGTAAAAAAACAGCCTAAGAAAAGAAATATTATTTTGTCTTGCGGTTCAGCTTTTGCCTGGCTTGTTTTTATGATACTGGCTCTGGTATTTGGAGTAAAGGAGCTTGTCAACGGAGATTCTTTTGTGGATAAGATTGCTGAAAACATCGGAGAAGCCACTGCGAATATAGCGGAACATTCCTATGAGGGAATAAAAAAAGGCTGGAACAAAAGTCTTGTAAAAAAAGTGAATATGCTTCAGGTAAAATTCGTTTCAATGGAAAAAATAGAAAAATCGGACAATCAGTTTTATGATTTTGCGGACACAAACGGAAAATCAATTTATGAAATTGTGCTTGCATTGAACAATCCTTTGGCGCAGTCAAAGAAAATATCGTATCGAAAAATCAATAAGGAGCAGCTTGTTTTTGCTCGTGATATAGACGGAAATTATGTGCCGTGCTTTTTGATTGATGATTCCGGGCTATCGACAATTCCGTGGATTTTTACAATTTTTCTGCCTTCCTACAGAAAAGACAGGGGTTCTGAAAATATTCCGTCGGGAAAATCCCTGCTAAGAATCCGGCTTGATTTGGAAAGCAGAAATTCAATTGATTCAGTTTTTTTTGGCGAGCAGGAAATAAAAATTCCGCATGAAGAAACTCTGCTTATGGAATCTGTGTCCTGATTTTTTTAGTCTTTTTTAATGACGTCTGAATCAAAAAAAGAACTTGAGCAGGTTGATTTTCTCAATGCAATAAATGAACTTGGAATAGGCGGTGCTGACGTATGCGTTCACGCGTCTGTAAAATCGTTCGGGGCAGAAATTAACTGCGGAATCAAGGGCATTGTGCAGGCTTTTTTGTCGCAGGGCTGCACTGTAATAGTTCCGGCTTTTTCTGATGAATACGAAGCTTGTCCTGTAAAAAAATATATGCCGGAGAGGAACGGAGCAGGGGACTATTCATTTTTTTTGAATAAAGACTATCCTGTAAAAAAAATCTTTGACGTAACGAGTAAGGAAATTTCGCTTGAAGAGATGGGATTGTTTTCTAAAACTGTTCTCGATTTTGAAAAATCCTTCAGAGGAAACAACCCTTTAAACTCATTCGCTGCAGTCGGTCGCAATGCAGAAAAACTTACGCGCGCGCAGACTGCAAAAGATGTTTACGCACCGTTACGACAGTTGTGTGATGATGGCGGCTACGTCCTTTTAATCGGCGTCGGACTTGATTCTGCAACAATTATTCATTACGCTGAACAGCTTTCAGGCAGAACTCCCTTTGTAAGATGGGTATATGACAGATACATGCGTGTAATTCCTGTATCAGCCGGAAGCTGCTCAGACGGCTTTGAAAACCTTGCGCCGTTCGTAAATCCGATTGCCAAAAAAACAAAAGTCGCAGAAAGCGAATGGACTTGTTTTAAAGCCTCCGACCTTGCAGAAATCTGCCGGAACCAAATCGAACAAAATCCAATGATAACTCATTGCTCCGACCCTGCGTGTCAGCGCTGCAACGACGCTGTTTCCGGCGGTCCTGTTCTTCCTAAAAATTTCTGGAGCTAATCTTTTTGCAAAACTCGTAGCGCGAGTTAAATCAATGTTGGTGAGGAAAAGAAATTTACTTGCGCCCGATGTTTGACTTCATTTGGCATAGAGTTTTGCTTTTTGCAAAACTCGTAGCGCAAGATAACTTCATGTTGGTGAGGAAAAGAAATTTACTTGCGCCCGATGTTTGACTTCATTTGGCATAGAGTTTTGTTTTTTGCAAAACTCGTAGCGCAAGATAACTCCATGCTGGTGAGGAAAAGAAATTTACTTGCGCACCCCTGTTCCCATATCTCAAGAATTTTTATATAATAATGCAGTTAGAGTAATAGGGGAAATTTATGTCTTTGGAAAAAATGCGCAATATCGGAATTATGGCTCATATTGATGCCGGAAAAACTACCACAACAGAGCGAATTCTTTATTATACAAAAAAAATTCATAAAATCGGTGAAATTGATGACGGTCAGGCTACAATGGACTGGATGGCACAGGAACAGGAACGCGGAATTACGATTTGCAGCGCTGCTACGACTACATACTGGAAAGACCATCAGATAAATATTATTGACACTCCGGGGCATGTAGATTTTACTGCCGAAGTTGAACGTTCCCTGCGAGTTCTTGACGGAGCGGTTGCTGTAATCTGTGCAGTTGACGGAGTTCAGCCACAGACAGAAACTGTCTGGAAACAGGCAGACGAGTTTAACGTTCCGCGAATTGCATTTATGAACAAAATGGACAGAATTGGAGCCGATTTTTTTGGTTCAATGGAAGATGTTCATAATAAATTCGGAATTGACTGTCTTGCGCTTCAAGTTCCGATTGGTGAAGGACCTGAGTTTGAAGGCGTTATTGATTTGCTTTCGATGAAAGAAATCAGATGGGATGCTGAATCTGACGGCGAAAAATTCTCTGAGTCAGAAATTGATTCCAGCCGCATTGATTTTGCAAATGAATGGAAAGAAAAACTTATCGATATTGTAGCTTCATCTGAGGATGAACTTGCAGAACTTTATCTTGAAGGCAAGGAAATTCCTCTTGAAAAATTAAAAAGCGCAATCCGCAAAGGAACTATAAACAGGACGTTTGTTCCGTTTGTCATGGGTAGCGCACGTCATAATCAGGGTGTCCAGCCTTTAATTGATGCCGTTATAGATTATCTTCCAAGTCCGCTCGACATTCCTGCAACAAAAGGAATGCAGATAAAAAAAGATAAGGAAGAAGAAATTGAAGTTCCATGCAAAGAAAACGGAATGCCGGTAGGTCTTGTTTTTAAAATTCAGTATGACAGAGAAATGGGCTCTCTGTGCTATGTCCGCATGTATTCAGGAAAAATTTCTGCCGGCACTCAGGTTTTTAATGTCGGCAAAAAAAAGAGGGAACGCGTAAATCGCATTCTCCGCATGCATGCCGATAAGTCTGAACCGATGGACAGCGTTTCTGCCGGAGATATTGCAGTTTTTATCGGACTTAAACTTGCGCAGACAGGTGATACATTAGGAAGCGAAGGTCTGCCTGTACTTCTTGAAAGCGTAAAATTCCCTGAACCTGTAATTTCTGTTGCTATCGAACCTGAAAGTCTTTCTGAACGCGACAAGATGAACGAAACGCTTGAAATTCTTTCTAAAGAAGATCCGACTTTTACTCATCATGAAGATTCAGAAACAGGTCAGCTCATTATAAGCGGCATGGGTGAACTTCATCTTGATGTTCTCGTTACGCGAATGAAAGATGACTTTGGAGTAAAATGCCGTGTCGGAAATCCACAGGTTACTTACCGCGAAGCCGTTACTTCAGAAGCCAGTGTTTCCGAAAACTTTTCTAAAGTTCTTGCAGGCAAAGAAAATACTGCCGGTGTTACAATCAAAGTTTCTCCTCGTGAACAAGGTCTTGGAAATGACTATATATTCAGCGCATCTAAAAAAGATGTTCCTGATGAAATTCTTGAAGCCATTGCACAGAGCGTAAAAAGTTCACTTGATTCTGGAATTCAATACGGTTATCCGTGTACAGATATGATGGTCGAAGTTACAAAAATTGAATACAACGAATTAACTTCAACACCTTTTGCGTTTGCTTCTTGCTGTGCACAGGCATTTGACAAAGCGTGCAGCGCTGCAAACCCTCAGCTTTTTGAACCTGTGATGAATGTTGAAATTTCCTGCCCGAAAGAATTTGTCGGAGAAGCAATGAGCCAGATTACTCAGCGTGGTGGAATTGTCATGGGCCAGGATTCAAAGTCTTCGTCAGAATTAGTTCATGCTCAGGCGCCTATGGCAAAAATGTTTGGTTTCAGTACGAATCTTCGTTCTGCAACTCAGGGACGTGCTTCTTTTACGATGGAATTCAGTCATTTTCAGCTTAAGCCTGACGGTTTAGGAAATGCATGGTAATTTATTTTAGCGCAGTATTCTGTATTTTGTTTGTATGCCAGATTCTCTTTTTTATTTTTGCGCTGAACCGCAAGGCAAAGGGCGATAAAAATTTTGTCATATTGCAGTTACTGTCTGTCGCCGTTTTGCTTTCAGTTTTTTTTAACAGCATGTCGCTGCATTTTGGCGAAAACGGTTATCTTGTTTCCAGAGTTTTATGCAGCCTCTTCAATGTATTTTTTATTCTGATTGTTGCGCTTTTTACAAAAATGAAAGTCAGCACGTTTTCTGACTATTCAAAATATACGAATGTCGTTGTTTTCATTATTTTTATTGCAGCGTTTTGTGCCTGTTCAATTTCAATCATAAATATTTTTACGGAAGACTTTTTCAGTTACATAATCTGCTGGCTCCATCCGTTTTTTACCGAAAAAGATATTCCGCATTTTGTCGATACGATTGTATCTTTTAAAAGAGGCGGTCTTTGGTCGGTGTATGCCTTTTTTTTACTGTCGCTTCTGTTCATTTATGGCATTCTTGTTTTTACGAGAATTGCAATGAGGACTGCCGTAAACAGCTCTTATGAAATTGCAAATATAATTATATGTGTAATTCAGTTTTTATTCTTTGTAATTTTGATTGAGCGTCCTGCATCGCTTATGACTGAGATGTGCATTTTCTGTTTTATGCTTCCGTTTATGTATTATTTTTTTATTTACCAAAATAAATTTAATTTTGTAAAAAGAATGTTCCGGTCAAAAATTTTTGACAAATCAACTTCGCTCAGCGTGATTTTTAATGCAGATGATGTCCTTGCAGATTTTAATGATTCTGCAAAAAACTTTTTTGGTTTTTCTTTCAGGGATATCAATTCTCTTACAAAAGAAAAATTCATTTCAGAATACGTTCCTCTAGGCACTCTTTCTGCAGATTCACTTTTTATAAACCAGCTTTTTTTGACAGGCAGGAATTCAAATTCAAAAATATGTCAGCTTGAATATAAGCGCGTTTCGTATTTAAAAAAAATGACAATATGTTCCTATTTTATTATAAGGGACATTTCAGAGGTTGTTCAGAATTTTGAGAGCATTCAGCAGGCATCTATGAAAGACAAATTAACAGGGCTTTCTGCTTCTCATGTTCTTGCGCGCAAAATAAAGGAAATAAATATGTACCGTCGTTTTCCGTATACGGCAGCTTCGTGCATTGTCAGGGTAAAAGACGAAAATAATAAATCATTTAATTTGAATATTGCATTGATTCGCATTGCTGAATGTATAAAAAAACAAATCCGCGATTCTGACATTGCTTCGTACGCAAACGGAAACATCATTATGCTTTTTCCTTCTGAACTTGAAACTGCGCAGGACATTATCGATAAAATTCTTCTTTCGATAAAGAATGAAGTTATCTTGAATTTTGAATTTGACTTTCAGTACGGCTTGTCGTGCCGGAAAAATCCTGACGATGATATTCAGGATGTTATAAATCAAGCACATTCTATTATGTTTGAAAAACTCATGAAAAAATAGGAAGTGAAAATGAATTTAAATGATTACAGGTTGAACGCATATAAAAAGGCATCTGATATAAAAAAATCCGAAGATATAGCAAAAGACAAAATCCGTACATCGTCAGTTGCACCTGAGAAAAAAACTCCTGTAAAAAATTCTTTTAAAAATTCTTCAGATAGACAATTTACATCGGATCCGGAACTAAAAGCAGCAACTGAAGCTTTAACTAAAGGAGGGCTTTTAAAAGTTCCTGCTTCTCCAGACGGCAAGGAAGATGTCTACCGCCGTGTTGCAAAGTTTTTGATTTTAATCGGAGTTGATCAGGCTGCTTTAGTTTTAAAACATCTGTCGCAGGAAGAAACAGAAAAAATCATTCCCGAAATTACTGCCGTACGAAAAATAAATCCAGATGAAGCGCTTTCAATTTTAGAAGAGTTTAATTCGTTAATCGAAAAAGTAAAAGAGGGTGGCGGAACTCATACTGCGCAGATTATTCTTGAAAAAGCTTTTGGCAGACAGCGTGCAGAAGATTTAATGGAGCGCCTGTCAATCGAAGAAGAGGAAAAACCGTTTGCCTATCTTGCAGACAAAGATTCTGAGCAGATTATGCAATTATTAAAAGAAGAATCCAATTTGGTGCGTTCGCTTGTTCTTTCGTACATTCCGCCAAAGAAGGCTGCTGACATTATAAATATGCTTTCACCGGAAGACAAAAAAGAAGTCATCGTAAATCTTGCAAAATCAAAAAAAGTTATGCCTGACGTTTTAAAACGCGTTGACAAGGCAATGCACGAAAAATCACTTTCGCAAATTGAAGTCAAGACAAACGTTATCGACGGAAAATCTGTTCTTGCCGAAATCCTTAAGAAAATGGATTTCAAATCTGAACAGGAAATAATTTCTGGTATTGCAGATTCTGATCCGCTTTTGAGCGATGAACTTCAGTCGCGCCTGTTTACAATCGATGATGTTTTAAATAGCGATGACAGGTTTATTCAAGAATATCTGCGCGAACTTGACGACGTTCAGATTGCTTTTTTAATTGCGGACAAGACAGAAAATTTCAGGCAGAAAATTCTTTCCAATATGTCTTCAATTCGCGCAACTGCAGTATGCGAAGAGGAACAGTACCGTAAGCCGATTTTAAAAAAAGACTGCACCGATATTACTCAAAAATTCTTTTCTCATCTGCGGCATGCATGGGAATCTGGCAAGCTGATAATAAAAGGGCGTGATGAAGAAGAATACGTATGACAAATAGAATTTGAAATAGAATTTAAAAACTTCATTTTGCAGCATAAGGAAAAAAAATGAACTTGGATTTAAAAGAATATAAAGGCTTTGAAATTATTTCTGTAACTGAAATCCCTGATTTTTCTTCAAAGGGAATTTATCTGCGTCATAAAAAAACAGGTTTGGAAGTTTTTCATCTTTTTAATGACGACAAAGAAAACCTGTGTTCATTCTGTTTTAGGACTCCACCTGAAAGTTCAAACGGTGTTCCTCATATTATGGAACATTCTGTTTTATGCGGTTCAGAAAAATATCCTGTAAAGGATCCGTTCATTCATCTTGAAAATCAGTCGCTAAAAACTTTTTTAAATGCGCTAACTGGCTGCGACAAAACTATGTATCCGATTGCTTCTGTTGTAGAAGAAGATTATTTTAACTTGTGTTCTGTTTATGCTGACAGCGTTTTTTTTCCAAAATTAAATAAAGAAGTTTTTTTGCAGGAAGCCTGCCATCTTGAAAAAAATGACAAAGGCTCATATTCAATTCAAGGTGTCGTTTACAACGAAATGAAAGGCTGCTATTCTTCGTTTGATTCTGTTTGCGCAGATATAGTTCAAAATTCGATTTTGTCCGGTTCAATATATGAACTTGATTCAGGAGGCGATCCGTCTGTAATTCCTGAGTTGACTTATGAGCAGTATCTTGACTTTTATAAAGAGCATTACAGACCTGACAATTGCCTTGTGTTTTTATACGGAAATATTCCGACAGAAAAGCAGCTTGATTTTTTTCAAAGCGATTTTCTTGACAGAATTGAACAGCGGCAAAACTTTTATCCTGTTCAGAAAATAACGCCGCTTCAAAAAATCAAGAGCTCAAAACCGAAAGATTTTTCAAAAATAAATTATGTCAGAAAATATGCTCCGAGTGTTCTGACTCCTTCAAAAGATGAAGACCCGACTGTAATAGTTTCCTGGCGACTTTCAGAATCTGTCGATGTAGAAAAATATCTTGAAGCAGGGCTTGTTTCAGAAATCCTTACTGAACATGACGGCTCCCCGATAACAAAAGCGCTCCTTGATTCAGGACTTGGAACTGAGATTGCAGGCTCAGCAGGTTTTGATTCTACGACAAAATTTCTTTATACATCGTTTGGTCTTAATGGCGTTAAAAAAAAGAATGTTGATAAAGTTTACGATTTGATTGTTTCTGAAATTCAAAATGTGATTGACAATGGCGTAAAGCAGGACGATATTGACTGCGCTTTGATGGATTTGGAATTTTCGATAAAAGAAATTGTACGACACTCAGGACCTTTTTCGCTTGTATTGATGCGGCGCGTTTTAAAAAGCTGGATTTACGGCGCTTCTCCTGAAAGTAATCTTTTAATAAAAAATGCGTTTGATAAAATAAAAACGAAAATCAAAAACGACAAAAATTACCTTACAAATCTTTTGCGCGAATATTTTATTGACAACACGCAATGCAGTATCTGCGTAATAACGCCAAGTCCGAAGTACATAGAAGAATTTGAACAGAAAGAAAAGCTTCAGATTGAAAAACTAAAGTCAAAGATTTCAGATGAGCAGCTTGAAGTTCAGAATAAAAAGCTCAGGGATTTTCAGACAATGGATGAAACTGACATTTTAAAATGCCTGCCTCATATAAATGCGCGTAATATTAAATATGAAATCCCACAGATAAGGACAGATTTTTCGCTTCTTGAATATTCAGAAGGCAGAAGAGTCCCTTTTGCGCTGAACATCGAAAATACGAACGGAATTGATTATGTTACTGTTGCTTTTCCTTTTGACGTTCTCTTGCCAGAAGAATATAATTACGTTTCGCCTTTGATGTATATGCTTACGGAAGTCGGCTGGAGCGGAAAATCATGGAATGAATGTGCGACGGTCGTAAATAAATATTCAGGCGATTTCGGAAGTTCTTCTCTAACGGCGTCGTGCTCAAAAACTAAAAATGCGCAAAAAATAAAAGAGCAGTTTGCAGAATATAATGTTACAGGCAGAAACTGGTTTAACGTCAGCGTAAAAATGCTGCACGAAAAAATAAAACCTTGTCTTGAGTTTTTTGCAGAGTGTATAAGCGCGCCTGATTTTTCTGATTTAAAAAGACTAAAAATTCTCTTTGACGAGTTTTTGTCTGATTACGAAAACTCAGTTTCAACTTCAGGTCATGTTTATATGACATCTCGTGCAAACTGTATGATGAATTTGAGCAAGGCGGCAGACGAGATGACTGGCGGACTTGAAAACTTGTTTTTCTTGAGAAAAATCAAAAACAATATGAAACTGCTCAGTAGAAAACTGACTGAGATTTCAAAAAAGATTTTTTCTTCAGGAGCAGTCATTCATCTTATATGCAGCGAAAATTCAAAAGATGAATCAATCGAGCAGATAAAACATTTAGCAAATTCTCTTTCCTTAAAAATCCCTGAAAAAAAACAGCCTCAGTCAGTTGAAAATAAAATTTTCAGTAATGTTTCGCTTTATAAAAATAATACTAATCTTGAAATTTTTGAAAAAGACATTCAGGTCGGTTTTTCGGCATGCAGTTTTAAATGTTCACCTTACGGAACAAGAGAAGCTGTCGCTGAATCTGTATTTGCACACTGGATTTCAAATTCACTTCTTTGGGAAAAAGTCAGGACAGTCTGCGGTGCGTATGGGGCAAATGCCGGACTTGATACAATCGAGCTAATTTTTTCCGTACTCACTTACAGAGATCCGAATCCTTATAAATCTCTTGCCGTAATCGAAGAATGTCTAAAACTTTCTTCTGAAAAGGTGTTTACAGAAGACGAAGTTCAAAAAGCAATTACCGGCAGATTCAGTTCAGAATTGCGCCCAAGAACACCAAAAGCAAACGCCTGCATAGGTTTTGAACGTATTTTATACTGTATTTCTCAGGACGATGTGAATGAACGCATAAAAACAATTTTATCCATAACTCCATCAGACATTCATCTTGCTGCAAAGCGAATGTATGAGAATTTTATCGCTGATTCACGAAAAGCCGTATTATCTCCAAAATCGTGTAAACTTACTAGCAAAATTCGGAAAATAGAGTTATAATATTTAGTGAGGATTACTTTTATGGATAAACAATTGCAAAAATGTATTGAAATTATGCGGAATTTAGTGTCTGATATTCAAGGTGCTCCTTATCCGGGAGAGGAAGTAAAGCCAGAACTGTATGCCATTTGGTATGAACATGTTCAGCGTGATGCTATTAACGCTTTTGAATTCCTTGATGAACATTTTCCTGACAGAGCGGATTTTACAAAATCTATTGATAAAATTTTTAAATAGTCTAAATTCATATCTTGGAATTACCGATATAGTATAATGAAGTCTTTTACAAGGATTGTTAAATGGCAATTTCAAAATCAATGATTAAAAAAAATGGATATAGACTAAAAGGTTCATTGCGAAAAAACGGTTTTGACTGCTGGAGATATTTTTTTTATGCTAAAAATGTAATTACAGGAAAAGAAGAATCATTTTTCATTGAATTATTGATTGAAAATCCTGCTGTTTCTCCAGAGGAATTTGTTTTAATTCAAAAATCTCGTCCAAAAATAAAGTCAGAAGATTTACAGGCTGCTCTCACAGGAAATATTGATTCCAGCGAAAACTGTGAGGAAGAAGTAGTTCCGTCTTTTGTTGCAGTAAGAGGCGGAATTTACGGAGATGAACGCAGACAGATAAATTGTTTTTATCCTGTTAAAGATTTAAAAATCGAGAAAAGGCGTTTCTGCATGGAAATAGGAAACAGCCTTTTTTCTGACGATACATTGTCAGGTAGTATTTCCTGTTCAAAACAGGACTCAGTAAATTTCCCTGAATATATGAGCCAGAGTGGTTCTCTTGTCTGGAATCTGCACTATGACAGAAAAGTTGACTTTCCGGAGATTTCGACGTCTGACGAAAAATACTGGCTTCCATCCGGTGTGTTATGCAGCTATTCAGGGCGCATCGTTCTGGATTCAGAAGAATATGTCGTTTCTCCTAAATTGAGTTACGGTTACTGTGATAAAGTATGGGGCAAATCTCTTCCTATCCCGTTTTATCATTTAAGTTCCAGCAAAATGACAAGTTTTTTTTCCGGCAAGCTTCTGGAAGATTCGTGTTTTTCCATTCAAGGAACTTATCAAGACAAACTTTCTGTTTTATGCAAAATTGAAAATGACACGTTCAATTTTTCTTCATCAGGAAAATTCAAAAAATACGATGCAGTTTTTAACTGTGTACCTGTTCCCGGCGAAGAAGACGATGAGCAGCTTCACTGGTCAGTAAGCATACACAACAGAACTTATGTCTGCGACGTAGACGTTTTCTGTTCTGCAAGGGTTATGCTCGTTCGTGATTACGAAATGCCTGTCGGCAAGCACAAAGTTCAGAAAGTTTTAAGTGGCTTTAACGGAACAGGGGAACTTCGAATTTACAAGAAAATTAAAAAGAACTTAGAGCTTATTCATCATACAAAAATAGAAAACTGTATAAGCGAATTTGGCAATGTCGAAGAATAGAATTGAACTGTTCAAAAATTTTAATTTTAAAATTACTTGCCGTTTAAGAATTTCCTGACTAAATTTATCGTATGAATTACGATAAATTTACAATCAAAGCTCAGGAAGCTTTGCAGGAAGCAAGTTCGCTTGCTCAAAAAAATGATCACGCAGAGATAGCTCCGATTCATCTTCTTCTGGCATTGTTGACACAGGAAGACGGAATCGTTCCTCCAATCGTGGAATGTGTTGGTGTGAATAATAATCAGTTAATTCAAAAAGCTAAAGACGTTTTGTCTTCTTTGCCAAAAATTACAGGGAATGCGCAGATGTCTCTTTCAAGTCAGGGACAAAAGGTTCTTGCAAAAGCAGAAAATGAAATGTCATTTTTGAAAGATGATTATCTTTCTTGCGAACATATTTTTCTTGCCGTTGCGGATTCCTCATCAGAAGCCGGAGACCTTCTGAAAAAAAACGGAATTACACGTGACAAAATTTTAACGGCACTAAAATCTGTGCGCGGAAATAATAAAGTTGACTCGCAGGATCCTGAAAGTTCCATGCGCTCGCTTGAAAAGTATTGCAAGGATTTAACTGCTCTTGCCAGACAGGATAAAATTGACCCTGTAATCGGGCGAGATGAAGAAATCAGGCGCGTAATGCAGGTTTTGAGCCGGCGTACAAAAAACAATCCTGTTTTAATCGGTGAGCCTGGTGTCGGAAAAACTGCCGTTGTCGAAGGACTTGCGCGCCGCATTGCATCAGGTGATGTTCCGGAAAGTTTAAAAGACAAGCGCCTTCTTTCTCTTGATTTAGGCTCTCTTGTTGCAGGTGCAAAATTCCGCGGAGAATTTGAAGAAAGACTCAAAGCCGTAATAAAGGAAGTCCAGAAAAGCGACGGGCACATAATTCTTTTTATTGACGAACTTCATACAATTGTAGGAGCAGGTTCTTCTGAAGGTGGAACTGATGCTTCAAATCTTTTAAAGCCTGCGCTAGCTCGCGGTGAACTTAGAGCAATAGGTGCTACGACACTTGACGAATACAGAAAGTATATCGAAAAAGATGCCGCACTTGAACGGCGCTTTCAGCAGGTATTCTGTAAGGAGCCGAGCGTAGAAGACACTATTGCAATTCTTCGCGGACTTCGTGAAAAATACGAAGTTCATCACGGAGTCAGAATTAATGACGAAGCACTCGTTGCTGCTGCAGTTCTGTCAAACAGATACATTACAACTCGCTTTATGCCTGATAAGGCAATCGACCTAGTAGACGAAGCTGCAAGCCGCATAAAGATTGAAATTGAAAGTCAGCCTACAAAGCTTGATCAGGTTGAACGCAAGATAATGCAGCTTTCAATTGAAAAGCAGTCGTTGTCAAAAGAAGACGATGATGCATCTAAAGAACGCCTTGAAAAACTTGAAGACGAATTAAAAGCTGAAATTGCAGTCCGCGATAAAATGAAAGCAAAGTGGCTTTCTGAAAAAACTAAAATTGACAGAGTACGCACTGTAAAAGAGAAACTAGAAAAAGCCCGTTCAGAAGAAGAACGGTTTGCACGCGAAAACAATCTAGAAAAAGCTGCGGAACTAAAATACAGCATTATCCCTGAACTCCAAAAAGAGCTTGACGAACTTTCCAAAAACGCAGAAGTTCAGGATGCAGAAAGTGATAGCCCGGAAGAAGAATCTCTTTTACGGCAGGAAGTTACGGAAGAAGATATTGCAAATGTCGTTTCAAGCTGGACAGGAATTCCTGTAAGCAAAATGATGAGTTCAGAAAAGAAAAAATTTCTTGAACTTGAAAATGTCCTTCACAAGCGCGTTATGGGGCAGGACGAAGCAGTTAATGTTGTAAGTGATGCAATAAGAAGAAACCGTTCTGGATTGAGCGACCCTAATAAACCGCTTGGAAGTTTTCTATTTATCGGACCTACAGGTGTCGGTAAAACTGAACTTGCAAAAACGCTTGCAGATTTTCTGTTCAACGATGAAAAGTCTTTAACAAGAATTGACATGTCAGAGTATATGGAAAAATTCAGTGTGAGCCGTCTGATTGGTGCTCCTCCAGGATATGTCGGCTACGATGAAGGCGGTCAGCTTACAGAAGCAGTGCGGCGGCGACCATATAGCGTAATCCTGTTTGATGAAATTGAAAAAGCTCATCCTGATGTATTCAATATTTTGTTGCAGGTTCTTGATGACGGACGGTTGACAGATTCTCAAGGTCGGCTTGTTGATTTTAAAAATACGATTATCATTATGACGAGCAATCTTGGCAGCGACCTGATTCTTGAAGCAGATACAAAAGAAAAACTTGATGCTTTAAAAGAACCGATTGACAATCTTTTAAAATCAAAGTTCAGGCCTGAGTTTTTGAACAGGATTGACGAAATCGTAATGTTCTCACGGCTTGATAAATCATGTATTGAACAGATTGTCAAAGCTCAGATTGACCGCGTTCAGTCGCGTGTTACGGACAAGCATATTACTTTATGCGTAGAACAAAGTGCAACGGATTTCCTTGTAGAAAAAGGTTATGACCCGCAGTTTGGTGCGCGCCCTGTAAAACGTGCTGTTCAGAATTATCTTGAAAATCCGCTTGCAAAAATGATGCTTGCCGATAAAATTCCTGAAAATTCAAAGGTCAGGATTTTCAAAGAAAATGGTACTGACAGTCTGTCTGTAAAAGTTGAAATGTAAGTCTGAACGTTTCAGCAACTTCAGATTTAGCACTTCCTGTCAGTAAATTTTTACTTCAAACGAAGGACAACTTTCTTTATAAATGCAGCTTGCAATATAAGAAAGGTTGTCCTTTGTCTTTTCTTCAAGCTTCCATGGCGGATTGATTATAAAAACGCCACTTCCATAAAGTCTTGGCGGTCCTGAAATATTATTTAAATCTGTTTCTACGTGGGAATCCTTCCTGTTTACTAAAAGTTCTGCAGATATCAGTGAAGTATTCTGGTTCTGTTTTTTTATTTCAAGAAGAATTGTCTGCTTCATCTGATTGATTTCGTCAAGGCGATGCATGATGAGTGGATACCAGACAAAAATAATTCCTGCGTTCCATTTTTTATGAAGTTTGATTACTGTATCTGTAATCTGGTTGTATTCGTTTTTTTCTTCATAACTCGGGTCAATTACGCAAAGTCCGCGTTTTATTGCAGGTGGAGCAAGAGCCAGAATCATTTCAAGTCCGTCGCGGTGAGAAACCTGAGTTTTTACAGGTTTTTGATTATGGTTAAGCATTATAAGCGGAAAATCTCTTGTATTTTTTTTCAGCACGTCAATTTCTGAATTATTGAGTTCACTTACAAAATGAGCACAAGAGTCATTTGCAAAAATTCTTTCAAATTCAACTGAGCCGGGGTATAAATTGCTTTGGGCATAAAGCTTTGTAATTTTCTGATAATTTAAAAGAGACTTAGGTAAAGTTTTATTTTCTGATTCATTTAAAAACGACGTAATACCTGATTCTGCTTCACGTGTTTTTAGTGCACGCTCGTCAGAAAGAAAATATTTTCCGCTTCCTGCATGAGTATCAAATATCGTGTACGGCTTTTCTTTCTGATTTAAGTATTCAAGTATGTTTAATAAAACAGAGTGTTTTAAAATGTCTGCATGGTTTCCTGCATGAAAAGCGTGTCTGTAACTGAGCATTTTATTTCTTAAAAAGTTTCTTTACTGACTTTGCAATCCATTTAAACAAAGAAATTAGTGCATTCAGTAGACGTCTGAAAAAATTTGGGTTACGGAGTTTTTCAAGGCGCTTGTAGCCTTCAAGTAATTCTGCATCTGTAAATTCTTTCCGCTGGTTATTTTCTTCAAGTTCGAGTTCCAGTTTTGTAAGAGGGGAAACGTTGTTTATTATTACAGCGTTAATGCTTGTCCACCCGATTGCTTTTGCGGCTGCAAGCCTGCGTTCGCCTGCGATGAGGTTATACTGGCTGTCTATCGTAACAGGATTTAAAAGTCCGTAACGCCTCAGACTGTCTTTTAATGGCTCTAAATCTCCAAGGTCTTTCCTTACCCGGCGCTTTATTTTTATTTCTGAAATATTTACAAGCATTTTACCCTCCGGCAATTATCGCATTATTAATCCATAAAGAAGTTTTCTGAACCTTCAAAAATTCCGTTGTCAGTTTGTTTATTTGCTTCTTTCTTTTTACTGCTATTTGCTGAACTTTCAGAAGTATCAATACCATCAAGAAAGTCAAGGTTTAATTCTAATCCTGTATCGTCATCGATTATATTGTCAACTGTAAAACCAGAAGAAATGGCACTGTCAATAATTCGGTTATGTATTATTTTCTGTGCATCACTGTCTGAATGCATTACGCATGTTTTTTCAGGGTTAGTTCCGTCCATGAACCAGAGCGTAATTGTAGGGCATGCATCTGTAGGCCAGTCACCGCTTTCTGCACAGACAGTTGATTTGTGAACTTTACCTTCGGGCATCGGGAATTCTTTAAAAGGTAAATCCTTGTTTGCCGCCATCATAAAGTCACCCCAAGGAGGACCTGCAAGAGAAGCTCCTGTCATACCCATTCCCATCGATTTACCCGGGGTGTCAAAGCCGAACCATACGGCACAAGTGTAATACGGTGTAAAGCCGATTGCCCATGCATCACCCCAGTTTTGTGTCGTTCCCGTTTTGCCTGAAACAGGCATATCAAAAGTTTTGCCGGTGTGTTTGTCTTTATATGTAAATTTAGAACCTGTAAGGTTAGGGTCAATTGAACGCATTGAAGCACCATATTTTAAAGTTCCTATCGTTACTGAACTTTCCATTATTTTTGTCATTACAAAGGCATTTTCCGGAGAAATGACCTGCTTAGGCTTTAAAATATTTTCGCGGGCTTTCTGAGCATTGTTTATGATGATGTTTCCGTTTTTGTCTTCGACTGTCCTGATAGCAGTAGGTTCAATAGCCTTTCCTCCGTTTGCAAAAATTGCATAGGCTCTTGCCATTTCAACAGGGCGAACGGAACAAGTACCAAGTCCAAGAGGGTAGCCAGGAACAAATGCTCTTGAAGGAAGCTCTTTTTCAGGAATTCCAAGAAGTGCAACCATCCGTTCAATACTTTTATCAAATCCCGCACCTTCAAGAACTTTTAATGCCGGAATATTTAATGAAAGCGCAAGGGCTTTCCACAAAAGGACATTACCGCGCCATGCACCGCCGTAATTGTTAGGCAGATACGAAGAACCGTCTGCCGTCTTAAACTCGTAAGGCGCATCTACAAGGTTTGTCGCAGCAGTAAATTTTTTTGTATCAAGTGCTGCAGAATAATACAACGGCTTTATCGAAGAACCAGGCTGCAGTCTTGCCTGAGTTGCACGGATAAACTGATTGCTCTGGTCAAATTTGCTTCCACCTACTAAAGCTGTAATGTATCCTGTATCATTTTCAATGTTTATGAGAGTTCCTTCTACAGTAGTTGCCTTTGCTTTTTCCATTGCAAGGTTTGTTGCTTTATTGATGATTCCGACTTTTAATTCTTCAATTCCGCAAAGAATTGAGAATAAATCTACCATCGGTGTAAGACTTGTAGTAAAGTTTGACACTGATGTTGCCTGAGTTCGTTTGCCTGTCATTTTAAGGTCTTTTAAATTGAATGCAAGGATACAGAGTTCTGTCAGCGGAATAGATGTACTGAGCGCATATTTCTGTTTATAGTCGACTTCTTCTTTGTAGCGATTGTTTGCATTAACGATGGCTTTTTCCATAATGTCATTTGCGGTTTTTAAGTGCGAAAGGTTTCCTGTTGTATTTACTGTGTAGCCGCTTGAATAAATATCGGCATCTCCATAAATAAGGTTTTCAAGTTCTCGTCGTACGTATTCACTGAACCAAGGAGCTTTGTCATCACGCATGAAAAATGCAGAAGTGTCTGTACGGCTGTAGTCAAAATTGAGCCAGTAGTCATCGTAAGAATCTTCGCTTTGAGTCTGTGTAATATATCCTGATTGAACCATGGAATCAAGTACATATTTCTGCCTGTCTTTTGCTCTGTTAGGGTGTTCAAACGGATTATAATATGAAGGATTTGAAAGCTGAATTACAAGCATTGCCGCTTCTGCCGGAGTTATTTCGCGTGCAGAGTGTCCGAAGTAGTATTTACTTGCGGCATTAACACCCCAAGAACCACCACCAAAATATATTTTATTGAGATAAATTTCCATAATCTCGTTTTTGGTGTAGCGGCGTTCCATTTGGATTGCCCACCATAATTCTTTGAGTTTTCGTTTCAGCGACATTTCTTTTCTGTCGCAGTACAGTGTTCCTGCAATCTGCTGTGTCAGCGTAGAACCGCCGCCCAAAGAAATGTTGAAAACCTGTCCTATTACGGCACGTATGATTGCAGCTGCATTAAAGCCGTGATGTTCATAAAAAATCCGGTCTTCGCGCGTGATGAGTGCATCTATCATGTGCTGCGGAATTTCGTTTATTGCGATGATTTCGCGCTTTTCTTCGGACGTAAATTCCGTAATAAGTTCACCGTTTATATCAAGTATTTTTGTCGGAAGTGCAAGTGAAATTTGCATGAATTGTTCTGAATTTTTTGTGTCAAAGGTTCTTGCAAGTCCAAGTCCAAGAGAAAATCCAAAAAGGACTGCAAAAAAAACTGTTAAATAAATCAAAACGTTTGTCGATTTTTTTATTTTCATATATATATAGTAAGAAATATAAGGCTTTTTGTCAAATACGCTCTACTATCTCGCGCTACGAGAATTGCGTGAGCAATTCTCTATGGGTGTTCAGACTGTTGCAGTTTCAAATTTCAGATGGCAGGTAAGCATGGGGAATTTTTTATGATGTGGAGTAAAACAAAAAAAAAGGCCGGAACTTGTCCGGCCATGCCCATCAGGCAGTCGGGAGCATGGGTGGGAGGGGAAAATGCTCCCGACATTTATATTATCGACTAAGTATAAAAAAATCTTTAGCAAAAAAGACGAAAAAAAAACAAAAGTACCTCTAAACACTTCTGCTTTAGAGAGAGCTTTAGTTAGGTTAACACTGAATAAAATGCTTCAAGTGTTAATCAGTACTTCCTTAGTTTTCGAGAATGTCGGCATTTAGGGTGACGTTTATGGAGTAAGTTCTTCCTTCTTGAACTGTAAGTTGCTTTACTACTTCATAACCGCCGAGTATGAATTTTAAAGTGTATTCACCAGGTGGGAGAGAGAGAGATTTATTTTTTATTTCTGTCATCTGATTGTTTACAAAAACTTGAGTTCCTTGTGGTATGTTTATTGATAAAACTGGAGTGGTGCTTTTTAAATTAACTTCCAGGACTGTATTTTTGGCAGCTTCAATCATGCAGGAGCGGTTTTCGTTTCTTACGGAGTCAGCAGTTATCGTTATGTTGTGAAGTCCGGGTTTTAAAAGACAACTGTTGTTTTTATCAAGTTCAACGATTTTGTCATCAACAGTTATAGCCATATTTTTTAACTGAGCTGAATTTGTCTTTATAATCAGCCGTCCTTTGTTAATTAAAATCGGTTTTGCAGAGATTTCAAACTGTGCGCTGTAAACTTCTTCAGGAATTCCTTTCATTGCAAGCTGATTTCTTAGAAAAACAAAATTGCGCGAATGTTCCGGAATTAAAGTTTTGTCTGCGTATGGAGTTTTCTTTATTGTATTGCCTTTTACGAGTGGAATCTGAATTGTAAGAGAAAGAAGTCCCGGATAAACACCTGTATAAAGTTCCTGTCCTGTATAATCTATTGTCTTTGCAGATGGAACAGGGCTTATATTGTCATAGAGTGAATAAATTATAGTATTAGGGCATCTAGTAATTGCCTGAGGAATTTTTATGTTCAGTTCTATTCCCTGAATAAAAGTCAAATCACTCGGAAGGTTAATGCAAATGCAGTCATTTATTCCTGCAAATATAGTTTCAGATAAAGAACTGTCAGTTTCTCCATTGCTTTCAGAAAGCCCTGAATTTGCAAGATTGAGGAAAACTGTTTTTTTTACGCGGAAGCTTTCTGCATTCAATATTCCAAAATCAAATGATGCTGCAAAACAAAGCAGAAAAGCAAAAAGCGCTGTCTTTTTTAAATTCGATAAATTCATTTTCAGTTACCGTTTTATATAGGCATTGGGATCAGATGGCTGTCCGTTCTGCCGTATTTCAAAATGTAAATGCGGACCTGTTACTTTTCCTGTTTTTCCTACAAGTCCGATTTTCTGCCCGGTCTCGACATTATCACCTGTTGATACGCAGACTTTTGAAAGATGCGCATAAATGCTTGACAGTCCGTTTGAATGTTTTATTACGATGTAGTTTCCGAACGTTACGTCAAGACTGACAATAGAAGTAACTTTTCCTGCTTTACAGGCATAAACTTCTGTTCCTTCCGGCGCTGCCATATCTATTCCTTTGTGAAATTGTTTATTTGCACCGCCAAAAGGACTTTGCCTGTAGCCGTAATCCGAAGAAAGCCAGTAATTGTCCAGCGGTGAGCGCATTTTTGCATCAAGAAAAAATGCTCTTGTTGTCTGGTCAAGACGTTCTTCTGGGATATGAAAAAAATATCTTTCATCAATATTATAACAAAAATAATTATGTTCGTCCAACTTATCTGAGTATTTTTTTTGCATTAAAAGTTCCAGCTGGTTCTGTGCTTTCTGCTTTTTTATTGTTCCGTCGTCAAGAATAAAAAGTCCTGCTGCTGCCGGTATTATAAGTTCCTTACTTTGAATTGGATAATCGATAGACGCAATTCCGTTTATACATGCAATCGTGTCATAGGGAATGTTGCAGCGCGCAGAAATTGAAAAAAGTGTATCAGTGTCTTTTACTTTGTAAGAATAAAAATTTATGTAAAGTTTTTTGCCTGCTGCAAGGTCAATGTAAAACTGTTGTAAGTCAAGAGAATATTGCTGAAACATGAAGTCTTTTGATTCTAAATCTGGAATTCTTGGAATCCTGTTTTTTTCTATCTGCAGGACAAACTGTCTGTTTTCTATGTCTTGATTTAAATCCTGACTGAAAAAAGAATGTTGTGAAAAAACAAAAAGTAAAAGGATGAACTTAAAAAACTTTTTCATATTTTTGCAAATATCGTCCAGTTTTAAAACCTCGATAAAATTTAGTAGTAATAAAAAAAAAGACTTAAGAAGTGGTTTGCACGACTTAAGCCTTTTTTAGCAGAATACTTTTTATGCTTCTACGATTGCTTCTGACGGGCAAGTTCCAGCACATGCTCCGCAACTGATGCATTTGTCTTCATCAATAGCGCGGGCATTTGCTGCTTCAGAAATAGCTCCTACAGGACATTCGCCTTCGCAACTTCCGCAGTTTGTACAAGAATCTGTAATTTTGTAAGCCATAAAATACTCCTATAAAAACTTAATTAGGAAAGGTTAGTTTCCGACAAACACTTAGTTAAAAAATATCATAATACAGTGCAAAAAGCAATAATAAACTTTATTTTTATTCCAAAAGCGGTTAATATAATAAGAAAAAAAACGAGGTATAATATGACAAAATCAGAAATGGCAAAAATGATAGATCACACGCTCTTAAATGCATATGCGCAGACAGCGGACATAAAAAGGCTGTGCAGTGAGGCAAAAAACAACGATTTTGCTTCTGTATGTATAAATCCGTGTTACATTCAGTATGCTGCAGAACAGCTTAAAGATTCTTCCGTAAAAGTTTGTACTGTAATCGGATTTCCTTTGGGCGCAGATACAGCAGAATCAAAGTCATTTTCAGCAAAAGATGCAGTTGAAAAAGGTGCTGACGAAATTGATATGGTAATAAATATTTCAGAAGTAAAAAACGGAAATTTTGATGCAGTAGAATCAGATATAAAAGCAGTTGTTGATGAAGCAAAAAATTGTGCTGCTTCAAAAGGTAAAGAGGCAGTCGTAAAAGTAATTCTTGAAACATGCTATCTGACAGATGATGAAATTGTAAAATCATGTTATGCTGCAAAAAATGCCGGGGCAGATTTTGTCAAGACTTCGACAGGCTTTGCAACGCCAAAAGGTATTGACGGTTCTGCATTACCAAATGGTGCAAGTGTTCACCATGTTGCACTGATGAAAAAGACAGTCGGCGATTCTATGAAAGTCAAGGCTGCAGGCGGAATACGCTCTTTGAGAACGGCACTTGACCTTGTTGCAGCTGGGGCAGACAGAATTGGCACTTCAAGTGGACTGATGATTATACAGAGCATGAAAGACTGAATTTTATAAAGATTGAGTTTTGTTTTAAAGTTAACACTGAAAAATCTTCAGGTAGGATTTATTCAGTGTTTCCTAAAGGCTTTTCTTTTTTTATCCGCCAGTACATTTTGTTTTCTTTAAATACCCAGCTTATTTTTTCTATAGAATAAAGATATGAAATGTATGAGCGGATAGTACTTCCTACAAGCATGAACTGCGAAAGCCGCATCGGAATCTCATTGATGTCTGCAATATATTTTAAGATATCTTCAAAAGTGGCTGGTTTTTCTTTTAAACATTGCAAGATTGTGTCTTCATTTTGCAGGACACTTATCATATTCAGTTCATACAGCGCAGAAGTTTCTGTGTAAATATCGCCGTGGCTAGGAACATAAAAATCTGCTTTTGTAGATTTTATTTTATTCAGGCTTTCTTTAAACTGACCTACGTTAAAAAGAAAAGGAATCCAGTATTTTGCAAGCATTCCGCGTGTAAAGATTCCGTCTGACGTAAAAAACACGGAAGTTGTCTTTCCGTTTTCTTTAGAAGAACACAGTACGCCAATCATTTCGTAGTAATGGCCTGGAAGCGCAATACATTTTACAGTCGTGTCATTGTTAAAAATAAATTCTTCATCACTTTTTATTACTTTGTCTACAATAGACGGCTCTGCAAGGTAATAACTTGTAAGATATTCAGGAAGTGGATAACCGCCGTAAGCAATTGCACTCTGGTTTTCGGGACATTCAATTCCTGATTTTTCTTTGAGCGTCGAATAAATTTTGCAGCCGGAAAGCCGTACAAGTTCACTGTTTGCACCGCAATGGTCTGCATGCGAATGAGTATCTATTACAGCCTTTATTGAAAAATCTGAAAACTCTTTTTTAAGCGAATCAAAAATTCGGTTTGCCATATTTTTGTCAGGACCGCTGTCAATAAGATAAATGTCTTTTCTGTTGTTTTCAGTCGGTGAGTCAACTGCAATTATGCCGACATTTGTTGAACTTAAAAAAATGCCGATTGTCTTTGTAAACCAGTGGATTCCTGTACTGGAAGGTGTGTCAAATGTAAAGATATTGTTTTTTATCATAAATTTTGCTTTCTATTCTTTTTGCTCTGAAAAAGTTTCGATATCTTTTTTTTCTTCAAGGATTTTTAATTTTTTTGAAATGTCTTTTATCAAAAGGCAGTCATGTACAAAAATCCCTATTGTTGCAACTGCAAGAACTCCGAGAATTAGAAGAATGTACCATGGCATTGTTAAAAACTCTTTTCCCTTGAAAGTCGTATAAATCAAAAAAAGCAGAACTGCAACGCAAAGCGTACGATTTGTGTCATAACCTTTTTTTGCTTTTGTAAGTTTTTCGCGTTCAGTTTCATATTCATTAAAAGTCATTTTGTTCTCCGTTTGCAAAAACTCAAGGAAGTGCTGATTCTGCCCTTCGTTTTATAAGCATAAACTATTATATTGAAATTTTCAACATTACAAGTTAATATCATTTTAAATGGTAACACTTAATTATATAGAAAAAATAAACCCTGTTGTTTTTCCTGAAGGAACGACTGAAAATAAACGGAACTTATCAAAAGCCGAAATTGAAATTCTTTTAAAAAACGGTAATGTTTCTGACTTTGAAGACTGGAGCAATGTTTTAGTAAGCAGTATTGACGGAGAATTTAATCCGCAGTTAATTTACAATTCGCACTTTTCCGGCTTTGTAGTTTTAGGCAGAGTAAAACACGCTGTTTTGAAATTTCACGATCTTGAACTTATTGCAGGAATCTACAATTCAAATTTAATTGATGTCATTGTTTCTGATGATGTCGTGATAAGAAACGTAAAATATTTAAAAAATTATAGAATAGGCAACCGTGTAATCCTTTTTAACATTCAGGAAATGAGCTGTACGGAACATTCAAAATTTGGAAACGGCTGGCTAAAAAAAGACGAAACCGAAGATGTCCGTGTCTGGATTGGAGTCGGAAATGAAAATGACAACCGCGCAGTCCTGCCTTTTGAATCAATGATTACAGCAGATGCTTATCTATGGTCGCGTCGTCGTGATGACAGCCTTTTGATGAAACGCTTTATCGAGATTACAGAAAATGAAAATGATAAATCAAAGCGGACTTTTGGCATTGTAGAAGATGAAGCCGTAATAAAAAATACGACGCTTTTAAAAGATGCAAAAATAGGAAAGTGTGCATATATAAAAGGTGCTTTTAAATTAAAGAACATTACTGTTCTGTCGAGCGAAGAAGAAGAAAGCCAGATAGGCGAGGGCGTTGAACTTGTAAACGGCATTATGGGTTACGGAAGCAGGATTTTTTATCAGGCAGTTGCAGTCCGTTTTGTAATCGGCAGAAACTGTCAGCTAAAATACGGAGCCCGGCTTTTAAATTCTATTCTTGGAGATAATTCTACTGTTTCGTGCTGTGAACTTTTGAATAACCTGATTTTTCCATTCCATGAGCAGCATCACAATTCTTCTTTTTTGATTGCCACGACAATTTTGGGACAGTCGAACATTGCAGCCGGTGCGACGATTGGCAGCAATCATAATTCAAGAAGCCCTGACGGCGAAATTTATGCAGGACGCGGTTTTTGGCCGGGGTTGTGTTCAGATTTTAAACATAATTCAAAATTTGCTTCGTTTGTACTTGTTTCAAAAGGCTCGTATCAGCATGAATTGAATATTACGTATCCTTTTTCTCTTGTTGCGTTTAAAGCAGAGCAGGAGCCGATTCACATAATTCCTGCGTACTGGTTTTTGTTCAATATGTTTGCGATTGCAAGAAATAATTACAAGTTTAAAAAACGTGACAAGCGCGTGCAGAAAGTTCAGCATATAGAAACTGACCCTCTTGCACCTGATGCGATGCAGGAAGTTTTAGTTGCACTCGATCGCCTCATTCTTTTGACTCGTGACTATCTGAAAAAAATCAGCGAAGAAAATGTTTTGTCTGCAAGAACAGAACAGGAAGAACTTCAGGCTGCAAAAGACTATCTTCACCAGAATACGGAAGCTGATTTTACGCTGTTCGATTTGCAGGCTCAAAAAAAATACGGAGCTACGATTTTTAAACCTGTCAAAGCTTATAAAGAATACAGGAAAATATTAAAATATTTTGCCGCGCGTTCGATTATAGAATACTGCAAGTCAAACGGTTATGAAAAATTTTCACGGGAAGTTCTTGAAAAAATTGAAAAGATTTCTCTGTTTACTGAATGGACTAATGCCGGCGGTCAGATTATTCCGACGATAAAAATAAATCAGCTTTGCGAAAAAATAAAATCAGGTCAGATTAATTTCTGGAACGAAATCCATTCGTATTATGATTCATGTCAGAAAAATTATGAACTGTATAAATGCCGCTATGCGCTTTATATTCTTGAAAAACTTTACACAAGACCGATTCTTGATTTTAGTTCAGAGATTTTTCAGGACATCATTGACGACGTTACAATTGTTTCGACAGATATGTACCGCGACTCGATTTATTCAAGGCAGAAAGACTATACAGATCCGTTCCGCGCAATGACTTACGAAAATCAGGAAGAAATGACAGCAGTTCTCGGCACGATTGACGACAACGAATTCCTTCACATACTCCGTGCCCAGACAGAATCTTTTAATCTAGATTTACGAGTAATTCTCGGACAGTAGTTTTATAGAGTTTGCCATGCAAACTCGTAGCGCGAGTTAAATCCTGTGTTTGTGAATAATTGTAATTTACGAGCGCCCGTTGATTAAAGCCTTGCAACTCAATACAATAAATAAAAATTCTTTCGATAATTTGGAGAAAATATGCTTGCAGCCCGAATGAATAATTTAAACCCGTATGTTCCAGGTGAACAGCCGAAAGACAGGGAATATATAAAAATAAATGCAAACGAAAATCCTTATCCGCCTTCGCCAAAAGTAAAAGAAGCAATACAGAATCTGCTTGATAATAATCTTGAAAAGTTGGGACTTTATCCAGACCCTGATTCTCTTTTGCTTCATAAAGAAATCGCAGAAATGCTGAACAGGACGGGCGGTGTTTTGTCGCGCGCATGTATAGACGGAACAAAAGTAACGCCTTCAGAACAGGATAAAATTCCGTTTACAGTAACGCCTGACATGATTTATTCGGGAAATGGAAGCGATGAAGTTCTTTCGTTTGTTTTTTACGCTTTTTTTGATTCTGATAAAAAACTGATTTGCCCGGAACATTCTTACAGCTTTTATCCTGTTTATTGCGGCTTTTATGATATTCCGCGTTTGCCTGTTCCGTTAAATTCTGACTGGACGTTAAAGACTGAACAGATGGTAAAGCTTGCAGTCGAAAACAATTCAAGCATCATTTTTGCAAACCCTAATGCGCCTACAAGTCTTGGAATCAGCCGGAGCGAAATACGAAAAATGCTTGAAGCCGCTCCTAAAAATCAAGTCTTTGTAGTTGACGAAGCGTACGTTGATTTTGGCGGTGAAAGTGCAATTCCGCTTTTAAAAGATTTTAAAAATCTTGTTGTCGTAAGGACATTCAGCAAAAGCCTTTGCGGGGCTGGACTTAGAAGCGGTTATATTGTTGCAGATCCAGAATTGATTTCTGCAGTTACTACAGTAAAAAACAGCTTGAACCATTTTCCGATGGATGCAGTTACTCAGGTTGCTTCGATTGCTTCATGTCAGGATTCTGCATATTATGCTGAATGTGCAAAGAAGATTTGTCAGACGCGCGATGATTTTATTTCGTATTTAAGAAACAGAAATTATACTGTAAACGATTCCCAGACAAATTTTGTCTTTGTAAAAAAAGACGGAATGGATGGAAAGACAGCGTACGAGTTTATAAAACAGCATGGAATTTTAGTCCGCCATTTTGATACGCCTGGAATTGAAGAATATCTGCGCATTACTGTCGGAACTCAGCAGCAGATGGATTATCTTAAAACTGTTATGGACAAACTGTAATTTTTTATAGAAAGGAAAATGTGAAAATGAAATTTTTAGTTATATCTGACATGCACGGCAATATAGAAAATTTTGATAAAATCGATTCAGTTTTTAAAGAAGCAGACGGCGTTCTTTGTGCCGGCGATTTTGCAGAATTTAAAAAAACAGAAACAGGAAAACCTGTCCTTGAAAAACTTTGTACGATGAATGAATATGTTTTTTCTGTAATTGGAAACTGCGATGAACCTGAGTTTACTCTCGAAATCGAATCTCAGGATATAAGTGTCCAGAAAGGACTTGTATTCCATGAAGGTTTTTCAATTGCCGGAAGTGGCGGCGGCAGTATCTTTACAGGTACGACTCCAAATGAGCGCACCGAAGAAGATTTGCTCAAAGATTTTGAAATTGTAGAAAATTCAAGTGAATCATGTGCAGACGAACACGGGCACTGGTCAAATTTGATTTTGATTTCGCACAATCCTCCAAAGGCAGAAAAATGCGATTCTCCAGCTCCAAACGTTCATGCAGGAAGCCAGATGCTGACAGATTTTATTTTAAAACGTGCTCCAGTTCTTGTCGTTACTGGTCATATTCATGAAGGGGCTGCAATAGAAAAAATCGGAACTACGACAGTAATCAATCCCGGTTCTTTTGCAGAGGGAAAATATGCTGTTGCAGAATTTGAAAAGCAGGACAGTCATTGGATTTTAAAAAATGCTGAATTGTGTAAAATAGAATAAGCATAGTATAGAATAAAATAAAATAAAAAACGCGAAGTCAAGTATTCAAACAACGGAATGACTTGACTTCGCGTTTTGCTTTTCAGGATTTTTATTGTTTTTTACTGCAGGCTATTTTTTTGCAATTTCCGTTATGCTTGATACGATTCCTGCCATATTCTGAATCTCAGATGGAATGATGAGTTTTGTAGCCTGACCGTTTGCAGCAACTTCAAATGCTTCAAGACTTCTCAGTTTTAAAACTGTATCGTCCATTTTAGCTTCTTTCAGCATTTTTAATCCTTCTGCCTTTGCATTCTGAACTTCACGGATTGCCTCGGCTTCTCCTCTTGCTTTCTGAATTGCAGCTTCTTTATGCGCTTCTGCTTCAAGAATGAGTGATTGTTTTTTTCCTTCTGCGACAAGGATTGCAGACTGTTTCTGTCCTTCGGCAATAAGTATTGCTTCGCGACGTTCACGTTCTGCACGCATCTGTTTTTCCATTGCTTCTTTTATGGCTTCAGGTGGCATGATGTTTTTAACTTCAACACGGTTTACTTTTATTCCCCAAGGGTCAGTAGCTTCGTCAAGAATACTGCGCATTTTTGTATTGATTACATCGCGGCTTGTAAGCGTCTGGTCAAGTTCAAGGTCACCGATTATATTACGGAGTGTTGTTGCAGAAAGGTTTTCGAGTGCGTTTATAGGACGTTCAACACCGTAAGTATAAAGCTTTGGATCTGTAATCTGAAAGTAAACGACAGTGTCAATCATCATCGTAACGTTGTCCTTTGTAATTACAGGCTGAGGCTCAAAGTCAAGAACTTTTTCTTTCAGCGAAATTCTGTTTGCAACTCTGTCAATGACAGGAAACTTTACATGGAGCCCGACCTGCCATGTAGAATGGTAAGCACCGAGCCGTTCAATTACAGCTGCCGATGACTGTGGAATAATCCTGATATTTGTAACAATCAAAATGATTACTACAATAACAAGAACAGCAATTAAAAATGTCATAAAACCTCCCGGTTATATTAACTCAACTATGAGTGTATTTCCTTCAATTTTTAAAATCCTGCATACAGAATCTTTTTCGATTTCAGAACTGTTGTTTGATTTTGCAGTCCAGATGACACCGTTTGAAGCTTTTGCTTCGCCTTTTTCTGTGGCAGTGATTTTTTTTGTAACGATGACTTTTTGTCCTTCAAGATTATTTATGTTTTCATTTTTCTCTTTGCGCAGAAGTTTTAAAGCCAGAGGACGTGTTCCGATTATAAGCAGCAGCGTGATTACTGCAAATATTAAAATCTGAACTTGCAGCGATAAGCTTGTCCTTGAAATAAAAATAAGCGGAACTGAAGCAAGTGCTGCCCATATTGTCGTAAGCGAAAAAGTAAAACATTCTATTACAATGCAGATTACTAAAATGCCAGTCCAAATCCAAGGCATTACATTTGGAATAAAATCTACCATGAGTTAAATTATATGATGTGAAATAATATTTGTAAACAGCTAAAAATGTTTATCAAAACTGTTTGTAAAAAAAAACTGTTTGAAAATTATTTTGCTTTATTATAGTATAATGAAATGCAAAAGTTAAAACTCTTGTTTGACAGAAAATTATTAAAGTTTATGATGGTGGGAGTGGCAAATACAATAATCGGTGCGCTTGTTATGTTCATCCTGTATAATCTGGCGCATTGCTCGTACTGGATTGCTTCTGCGTGCAATTATATAGTTGGCGGAATTTTAAGTTTTTTTCTTAACAAGTATTTTACTTTTAAAGACAAGTCACAGTCATTTAAACAAGTCCTTTTGTTTGCTGGTACTATTATTTTCTGCTATTTTGTTGCGTATGTGCTTGCAAGACAGGCTGTGTATCAGATTTTTACTTCCCAGCCGGAAAAAATAAAAGACAATATTGCAATGCTCTGCGGAATGTGTCTGTACACCGCAATTAATTATTTTTTGCAGCGTTTTGTAGTATTTAAAAATTCCTGATAATCTTTTTTCTTCATTTTATATCTAAATATATCTAAAGTCTTTTTTTCAAATTCCGAAAATTTATACGGAATACTGTAGTCAATTTTTATAAGGGGCGCATTATGGAAAAAAGACATTCATTAACAGAGATTTTGATAAAAGAAGATTCTCTTATGGACAGCATTATTGAATCGCAGAATTGCATCCGCGAAGCCGTAACGCAGCGTGACTGGATTTGTCTTGAGAGAAGTATTTCAAAAATGCAGGAATATGCAACAGATTTCATTTCTTTAGACAGCGAACGTGAAGCTCTGGGCATTACGAATTTTTCAGAAGAAGAACATCTTTTAATGAAACAGATTCAGTCAAAACTGTTAAAGTCAAAAATCGTAAATAATGCACTTAATGATTATGTAAAAATTTCCCGCGGTTTTGTTCAGAATATAATCGAAAACGTTGTTCCCCAGCGAAAAAATGTTTTGTATTCCAAAAACGGTTCTCTTGTTAAGCCTTTACCGCAGAGTGTGGTTCTTAACAAAGTATTTTAATTTTTAAATTGAATTGAAGGTTTACGAGGTAAAAATATGTCAAGTAGTTTTGCAGCAATTGAACTTGGAAAAAGAAGTCTTATGACTCATTCACAGGCAATTCATACGAGCGGTCATAATATTTCAAATGCAGATACAGAAGGTTATTCCCGTCAGAGAGTAGAAGTAAAGACTTTTGATCCGCTTTACAGACCTGATTTGTCAAGAGCCGAAACTCCGGGACAAATCGGACAAGGTTCAACTGTAGAAAGCATCAATCGCGTAAGAGATGAAATGCTTGATCAGCGTATCGTTGCTCAAAGCAATCAGGAATCTTATTGGGATACGCGCAGTCACTATTATACGATGATAGAACAGGTTTACAATGAACCTGACGAAGTTTCTGTACGTACGACAATGGATAAATTCTGGGAAAGCTGGCAGGAACTTTCGCTCAATCCTGAAAGTACTGCAAACCGTCAGGCTGTCGTAACGCGCGGACAGTCACTTATAAACTCAATCCGTAACCGTGATGCAGCTTTGACAGGTATTGGAAATCTTTTAAACTCAGATATAGAAACAAATGTAAAGCAGCTTAATGATTATGCAAACCAGATTGCAAAATTAAATACTGAAATCGTTCGCAGCCGTGCAATGGGAGACAATCCTAATGACTTGCTTGACAGACGCGATGCTGTTGTTGAAAAACTTTCAAAGATTGCAAATATTACGACTGATCAGCGTGATCCTGATGAGTTTATGGTTCATATCGAGGGCAAAGTTTTAGTTCAGGGAAATGTTGCAAGAAATTTTGAAGTAGCGCCTGTCCTTGACAATTATGGCTATTCGCAGGTTATATGGCAGGATACAAAAGAACTCGCAGTTGTAAAAGGCGGTTCTCTCGGTGCCTTAATTGAACTTCGCGATGTCGATGTCCGTCATGAAATCCAGTCATTGAATACAATGACAATGAACTTTGCAGATTTAGTAAACGATGTCCACAGAAACGCAGTCGGTGCAAATAATGTAACAGGACTTGACTTTTTTATTCAGCGCCCTTTTGTAGAAAATACTGTCGGTAATTATGATTCAAACGGCGATGGAATTGAAGATAAATCTTACATTTTCCGTTTGACAGGAACTAATAACTTAAATCCTCAGGAGCAGGTTGGTATTGAAGGTGTTATGACACTTTCAGGTCCGACAGGAAATGTAAATGTTGCCTACTATCCGACAGATACAGTTGAAGATGTAATAAACCGCATCAACGATTCAAACGGCGAAGTAAAAGCATATCTTGACAGAAACAGCAACCTTGTATTAAAGGCAACGACTGCAGAAGACATTTATAATCCGGATTTTGTCATTCGTCATGTCGAAGATTCAGGTCATTTTCTTGCAGGTTATTCTGGAATCCTTGCAGCTCAGGGAGAGCAGGGCGCGTTTGACTACAATCAGCCTGATGCAGTAAATGCTCTTGTCGGTGTCGGAACGCAAGCGCCGAAGACTGCTCAGTTTGCAGTAAGTCCTGTAGAAAATCCCAGTACTTATGTTCAGATTAACGAACGCATTACTAATGACGTAATGAATGTTGCAACTGCATTTGCTGATCATTCAGAAACGGCATTAAATGGCGATGGAAGGGCTGCTGTAGAAATTGCTGCTATCAGAAATACAAAGGTAATGATAGGACACGAAAGGACTTTTGATGATTATTTTGCAGATTCTGTTACTCACGTAGGTCTTATGGGTGAACAGGCAGAAACAAATCTCTTGAGCCAGAATGCAGTTATGGATGATTTAAGAAGTCTGCGTGATTCCATAAGCGGCGTAAATATTGACGAAGAACTTGCTGACATTATGAAATTTCAGCATGGCTATAATGCAGCTGCAAAATTTGTAACTGTAATTGATTCAATGCTTGACACTGTAATCAACAGGCTTAAAGTCTAGTTTGAAACGAGGTAAATTATGAAAAGAATAAGCACCGGATTAAATAATTCAGATGTTCAGTACAGGCTCAGACTTCATGAGTCAAAACTTAATCACGCAAACAACCAGCTTGGTTCACAGCGACGCCTCCAGCAGTTGCGCGACGATCCGATTGCAGCAGGACATCTGGTACGCTATCAGTCATTCAAAGGCCGCATTGACACTTTTGAAACTAACGCGCAGACACTGACAGAAAAATTTACAATCCGAGAAGGATATATGAATGACTCTCTTCAGATTATGCACAGAATCCGTGAACTTGCAGTAACTGCTGCAAACGGAACTTATACAAAAGATGATATGGTCAATATGTCTTCCGAGGTTGATGAACTTTTAAAAGCGCTTATTCAAAATGCAAATGCCGTAGATCAGGACGGAAACGCGCTTTTTGCAGGAACAAATACAAAGACAACTGCCTTTGAAACTGAAATGGGCAATGTTCCTGGAAGTGCAGTTCCTCTGATACAGGCTGTTACATATAACGGCAATGTTGCATCAAATAAAATCGAAGTTGACGAAAATCAATACATGGAAGTAAACAATTCCGGTAACCGCACTTTCTGGGCAGAACACCAGCAGCTCTTTACTGAGCGCGATGCTTCCGGATGGCAGGCAAATCAGGACAGCGTAATCTCAGTTGACGGACATGAAATTAAGATTAACCGCGGAGATAACGTTTATTCACTTATTGCAAAAATAAACGATAGCGGAGCGGCTGTAAAGGCTTCTATTGACCCTGTGTCAAACGGTCTTAACCTCGTTACGACAGACCCGCGTCAGCTTTGGCTCGAAGATGTTTCTGGCACGACTTTTACTGACTTGGGTGTAATTTCAAGTCCTGAGCAAAGACCTCCTTATAACCTTGCCGTAAATGCAAAAGTTTCCGGCGGTTCAATGTTTGACAGTGTCATCGCATTACGAGATGCAATGCTTGCAGGCGATCAGGAAGCAATTGGCGGCCGTGTTCTTGGAACTGTTGACCAGAGCATGAACAACCTTGTAACGCGCATTGCAGAACTTGGAAGTTCGCACGAAAGGGCATCGCTTAATATTACAAGAAATTCAAATACATCTTTAAATGTTACGCAGATGATTTCGACAGAAGGCGACCTTGATTTTACCAAAGCAGTTACGGATATGAAAATGCTTGACTATGTTCATCAGGCAACGTTAAGTGTTGCAGGAAAACTTTATTCAAGTTCACTTTTAAATTATATGCGTTAAATAATATGCAGGAGATGTTAAATGGATGTCAAAACTAAAATAGGAACAACTGTTTCTGTAGATGAAAATCATATATTGAATTTTCCTGAAGGATTATTCGGATTTGAACTTTATCACAATTATGCAATCTTTGATTCTGAATATTCACCGTTTATGTGGATGCAGTCACTTGAAGATTCAAACCTTGCTTTTTTAATTGTTGATCCGTTTTTAATCTGCAGTGATTATGAACTTGACGTAGACGACAAAACTCTTTTAAAAATAGGAATTACATCGCCAAAAGACGTTATCGTAATGTCAATCGTAACAATACCCAAAGACGGTGGCGCAGTAACTGCAAATCTGCAGGGACCGATTATAATTAACAGGAATAACAAACAGTGCATGCAGGCAGTGTTAAATTCAACTCAATGGACTACAAAATTTGACATTATAAAAGCCCTCAAGTCAAAGGAGGGCGTATGTTAATACTATCGCGCAAAATCGACGAAAAAATTAAAATCGGCGAAGACATAACGCTCACGATTATCGAAATCCGTGGCGATCAGGTAAAAATCGGTGTCGAAGCTCCTAAAAACGTAAAAGTCTTTCGTCAGGAAGTATTTAATGCAATCCAGTCAGAAAATAAAGCTGCTTCTGAAATTCCTAATGTTTCTGAAATCGATGCAATCAGGAAGATGCTTTCAAAGTAAGTTTTTCTTCAGCTTCGCTTGCACGAATATATACCGGACCTTCAAAGTCTTTGAGGGACGGTATTTTTTTTGCAATCATTTCTTCTACAATTTTAAATAAATTTTCAGTTTCATTTGAAATAGAATTCATGCAGAATAATTTTTTATTGAAATTCAATGCTTTCAGGCGTTCGATAAAAAGCTTTGCATCACTTCCGCAGACAAAAAAGGTATTTGAGTTTATTTGCTGCAATTTTTCTTTTATTGCTTCGACTTCAAAATCGCCGTCTTCGACAATTATTTTTCCGTTTAATTCTACACGGTTGTAAAACCTGTTTTTCTTTGCATCAACTGCACAGACTACAGGAACAGGAAAATCCCTATATGCAAAAGAATAGCACTCAAGAGTGCCTGCAGCGTAAATAGGAATGTTATATGCAAGTTCAAGTGCTTTTAAAGCAGAAAATCCAAGCCGCAGTCCTGTAAAACTTCCCGGTCCTTTGCATATTGCAGTGTAATCAAGTTCTGACACTTTGAGTTCAACTTGAGATAAAATATAGTCAATTGCAGGCAAAAGTTTTTCTGACTGTTTCATTCCGATGTCTAAAGTCAGATATGCCGTTTTGTCATCGTTTTTTGCGCAGACTGTAATTCGTGTAAGGGAAGTATCAATTGCAAGAGCTTTCATTTTTTTATTTCCTTCAGTTTTTTTTAGTTTTTTAAATTTTTAACTCCGGCTGAAATCGTCATAAGGCCAGTTTTCTATTGTAATCGTTCTTTCTGTTGAATTTTCTGAGTCAGGAGTCAGCCTTATAATGATTGTATTTTCCGGCAGTTCTTCCATAATTTTTTCGCTCCACTCGATAATGCAGACTCCGTCACCATAAATCATGTCGTCTGTTCCGAGGTTGATAAAATCTTCTGCGCCTTCGAGTCTGTAAACATCAAGATGGTAAAGCGGCATTTTCCCTTCATATTCAGAAATAAGGCAGAAAGTAGGGCTTGTAATGACATCAGTAACACCAAGGCTTTGGGCAATTCCTTTTGTAATGGTAGTTTTGCCGGCAGCGAGAGTTCCCTGCATTGCAAGGACATCTCCTTTTTTTAAAAATTCTCCGATTTTACGGCCAAGTTCAATTGTTTCATCGCTGCTTAATGAATGTAAAGTCAAAGTTTTGCTCATTATGGTAAACGGCCTTCTTTGTCGTCTTTTAATATATAAGATTTTAATGCTGCCATCAAAGGTAAAACAGGGTAATTCGGTGCCGAAATCAATTTGACAGAAATATGTCTGTCTCCCATCGGTCCTGTTTCAATACTGAAGGAAATCGGCGTAAGCGTTGTTTCTGCAGGTAATTCAAGCAGGGCATTTGCCGTATATTTTCTAAGGTAATAGATGCAGCCTTCTTCTCTGTTAATATCTTTTAATTCCAGTATATTCATAAAAACAATATATAAATTATAGTTTATGACTTCCAAATCGTCAAGAATACAATTTTAGTTTCTTTTATTAAATTTAAAATCTGCAGTAAAAACGGTTACTAATCTTCGTATTCATATAAATCTGCAAGGATTTTTACTTTTGTTTCAACAGAAATGTTTTTAAACATAATGTGAATTGAATACAAACCTGTTTCAACATCAGTTCTAGTATTTACAATCTGACCCAAAAGAGCTTCCTGTTTGCCAAGAATTTCAAATTTTAAATAGATAAACTGTTTTTGCTTTATCGGCAGATTTGTAAAAAGCTTGCAGCCGCCTTCTGATAAATCTGCAAGAGTACCTTTGTAAGTTTTTTCTTTTGGTTTGAAAGCTTTTCCTCCGTCTTTGTTCTGTATTATTTCAACTGCAGAAAAAAGACATTCTCTGTTTACAGTAAATCGCCTTGATGTACGGCGACTCTGAGGACAAAGAGTATTTGAATGAGTTACTAAAAGCATTCGTTTTCCGTCCGGCATAGTCAAAAACTGAACTACCCTTGAAATCATTGCATACTGCTGGTTGTTCTTTAATGTAAAAAGAAGTGCTATTTTTGTCAGTTTTTCAGGTTTGTCTTTTGTGTTTTCTTCAAATGCATCAGGAACAGCAAGCAAAAGTCCGTTTTTATCATTTTTTACAAGTTTAAAATGATAAAAAAATCCGCTTGGTGCCGGAAATTCTAAGACAGTTCCTACAGGAATGTTAAATGAACTTGTAATGGAACGTGCAACAAAGACTGCTTTATAAATCTGAAACCTGAGCTTGAACAAATCATAAATTAAAACAGGTTTCGCCTTTGAGTTTATAAAATGCCTGTATTCACTTTTAAAAATTGAATCTATAAAATACTCGTCAGTATAATTATAAAAAATATTTTTTGCCTGTGTATTCCGGCAGATTTTCCATAATAACGCCGCTTCTTTTTTAGAAAGGTGAATTTTTTTTGCAAGACAAGATACATCTCTGTAACTTGTCAGTCTATTTTTTTGTGCTTCTATGTATTTCGGGCTGGAATGTTTTTTTTGAATGATTTTTAAAATCATTACGATTAAAAAAAGAATTCCGATTGCAATTAAAAGATACACAATGATTAAGTAGATAAACGGATTTTGTCTTGCTGTTAACGGAGAACCTGACGCTTCATTCATTAATTATAAACTCCCATCTAATGTTTTTGCCAGCGATTCGAGACGCGGGCAAATTTCATATTCGGCAAGATCGCCTATTAAAACTGAATCTGAATTCTCAAGCGCATCGCTAAAATCTTTCAGAACTGGCGAAAAATCAGATAAAAACTCAGAAAGAGTCTTACCTTCAATCAATAGATTTCCAAAAGTCTCCGGGAACAAACTTGACCAAGTTACAGTACTGCAAAAAGAATTCATTACATCAGAAAGCTTTATAATGCTTTGTCTTGCAGCGGCATCTTTCCCACTCTGCATTTCAATCGGAATGTTTTTGAGCAGTTCTATTACTTCTTCAATTTCTTTGCCTGACAGTTTAAAACTTTCTGTAATTGCAGATTCCGAAATTACAGAAACTTCGATTTTAGTTGAATCTGTCAAAGGCTCTGTTAAAATCAAATCAAACTGCGATGCATCGATTGTTTTTCCGTTCAGGCAGATTCCTGTTACTGCAAGCTTGTTTTGCTCACAGCTTATTTCAAATTCCTTGAGAACATCTCCGACTGTTTTTTCATCTTGCAGAGTTATGTCAAGTTTTTGTCCGTTTACAAAAAATTCCATTTTTCTTTATCCTTTTTATCTGTTTCCGCTTTGCTGACGCGAAAAGTTATTTATAGAATTCTGCTGATTTTCAAGACTATTCAGCGTGCTTTCCATAATGCCATATTTATTTTTTAATTCAGCTTCTTTTTGATCAAGCTGAGTTTCAAGCTTTGCAATTTTCTGTTCGCTTGCTTTTATCTGCTTGTCCAAAGTTGAATTTTTATTTGCAAATATTCCTCCCGACTGTACGTAGGCCGTAAGCTGTTTGTCAAGCCTGCTGCCGATTCCTGAGTCAATTATTAAATCCCCGTCGGAGTCAAAACCAAAAAGAGTTTTTACAGAGTCAAGATTTTTGCCTAATGTTTCGTCAAGCACTTTTTCGTTAATTTCAAGATAACCGCGCATCTTGCTCGGATTATATCCTGAATAATTTGTTGCATTGGTAGAAATACCAATCTGGCTCAGCATAGTAATTTCAGAATTTTCCGTTGCGCTGTAAGTCGCCGAAATAATTGCCTGCATTGAGCTTTTTAAATTCGTCAGTGAAAAATCGCTGAAAAAGAGTCCGAGTTTCTCCTGATATTCTTTTTTTTCGTCGGAAGACAGATAATCAAGTTCCGAAATTAATTCTGGTTTATTCTGCGAAAGAATGTTTATTTCTGCAATCGCCTGATTATATCTTCCTACAAAATTTATCAATGCATCTTTTGCGCTTTCTTTGTCAGGTTCAATTTTTATCGTTGCAGTTCTGTCTGTCTTGTCAAAAAGATTAAGCGTAACATGCGGAATTACATCGTCAATAGTATTTTCCGGTCGTGTAATCGTAATGCCTTCATATTTTATGATTGCATCGCCTGCCGTACTTATTGCATTTACAGGTGAATATCCTAAATCCGCGTTTTCATCAAATGCCGTAATTGCCGAAACTGAATACTGAATGCCAGTATTTACATTCCTCATTACAATCGAATCTATTCCGGGATATTCATTTAAATTAATTTTTAATTCGTTTCCGTTTTCGCTGAATACTGAATCCGAAAGTTTCAGTTCTCTTTCCGTGCCATCAGAAAAATGCGCATATAAAACTGAATTTGTTTTTATTTGTTCCAAAGGAATTTTGGGCGCATCTGTTTCCGGGAGTTTTAGCGAAGACTGATTGTTGTCAATCGTGATGGTTTTAAAAGTAACGTTTCCTGGTTCTGGCAACTGCGGTTCTGATGCTTTTGAATTGATTGCATCTGCAATGTCATCTGTATTTTTTGCCTTTACAGTAAGCGAAAGTGTTTTTGACTTGCCATTTAAAACGCTTTCAGGAATTGCAATGGAAAAAGCGTTTCTCGGAGGAACAGAAATTTCTCCGTTTGATATTTTTATCTGACTGGAAGAAAGTTGAGGCATTCCTTCCTGTTCAACTTCTGGTATATTAAGCGGCGTTTTTATTTCTGCAATTGTTTTGCCAAAAGTATCATTTTTTGAAACAGTTTTTTGAATCATTTTTGTTTCAATGGCAAAGGGGAGGGCTGCATCTTTAAAAACAAGCTTTGACTCAGCTCCTGTCTTTAAAGATTCAATTAAAAGCGCTTTATTGCCTTTGTTTATGCCAATTAAACTTGCCTTGATGACATCTTTTCCGCGTTTATTTAGGCTTGTAACAAAATCTTCGATTTTTCCGCCTTTCCAGTTCATCTGAATCTGTTTGTCGCCTGATTTATATGTATAAAGTCCTGCTGGAACATTCTGTCCTTTTTCGATTTCTGCTGACAAAAATCTATCTGCTGTTGCAGGAGTAATTACGTCAACTTTAAAAGATTCGTAAGCGGCTTCTCTGCCGGCTGTTGCAGTAATGGCATAGTCTTCTGTTGAAGATGCCAATTTATTGTTAAAGGGATTGTCAAAAGAGTATAGTGTCTTTACACTGTCGCGCAAGGCAGACATTTTTTGATTAACGGCTCGCCATGCATCTTGCTGTTTTTTGATTGATTCGAGATGTTCCTGTTCGCGCGTAAGAGGAATTCTCTCAACTTTCATCAAGCCTTCGACGATTTCGTTTGTTTTGTATTTGTCATTTACACCAGGTATACTCAGTCCGGCCATATAATCTCGCCACCCTTAAATTTCCTCAAGATTAAATCATTTCGTCGAACAAAACACCAATAGCCTTTCTAATATTAATTTTTAATTTTTGAATATCTGCTGAAGGTATTTCCTTTATGACCTGATTTGTGCTGGGATCAACTACCTTTACAACTACGGAACCTAATTCCTCGTTTACGTTGAATTGCAATTTTCGTCCCATAACAATGTCAGAAAGTCTCTGCAGCTGCTGTGCATCTGCTTTTACCTGGGCATTGTTCTCAACTAAATTGTCAACAACTCTTGCTCCGTCTGCAATATTAAGCTGTTTAAAAACAGGTTTTGAAGCCTGTACGTTTTTGACAGAAGAAGAGTTATTATACAGGCCTTCCATGGCCGTGTTTAATCCTATGTTACTTATAGTATTCATAGGCATTTCCTCCTGAAAATAAAATAAAGAGAGGGGCGCACCTCTCTTTATTCACGTATTATGTCAAAAAGACGACATCCAGAAGTCTCTTTTAACTAAAATACGATTTAACTATCTCATCAAAGCAAGAACGTTCTGACTCTGTGAGTTAGCCTGTGCGAGCATAGCAGTTCCAGACTGTGTGAGAATCTGGTTCTTTGTATACTCAACCATTTCGCTAGCCATATCTGTATCACGGATAAGGCTTTCTGCAGCCTGAAGATTTTCTGCTGCAACATTTACACCTTTAGAAGCCATTTCAAAGCGGTTCTGGTAAGCACCGAGGTCAGCACGCTGTTTAGAAACAGTCATAAGTGCATTGTCGATAGTACCGATTGCCATGTTAGCACTTTCTGGTGAAGAAATAGCAATCTGCTCGTCAGTTCCCTGTGCCCCTTTGAGACCAAGAGCCTGAGCAGTCATAGTTCCAATGTATACGCGTGCATTCTGGTCCATGTTAGCACCAATCTGGAACTGCATTATTCTTCCAGAAGCTGATTCTGAAGCGAATGCTCCTGTAAGAAGATTCATTCCGTTGAACTGTGCCTGACTTGCAATGCGGTCAACTTCAGATACAAGCTGTGATACTTCTACTTGAATCTGCATACGGTCTTCATCTGAGTAAATTCCGTTTGCTGACTGAACTGCCAGTTCACGAACGCGCTGAAGAATGTCTGTAGTTTCCTGCAAATATCCTTCTGTAGCCTGAATAAAAGAAACACCGTTTTCGATATTTCTGTTAGCCTGGTTAAGACCACGAATCTGGCTGCGCATCTTTTCAGATACGGCAAGTCCTGAAGCGTCATCTCCTGCACGGTTAATTCGTTCTCCCGAACTGAGTTTTTCAATGTTGCCCATGATGGCATCATTAGAAATGCCAAGAGTACGATTTGCATACATTGAACTCATGTTGTGGTTAATAATCATTTTGAGCCCTCCATGTAATAACGATACAAAGCATCATGCCTTGTATTTTGCCTGTGCGGGCAGATAAAACTTTGCGCCAATTCTATCTGTTTCAGACCCATACGGCAAGAATAATCAGTCTTTAAGCTGAAAATTTATGCTAAAAACTGATTGTCCGTGCCGGCACAGACCACAAAAGGACTCGTTTTCAAAGAACAAAATGTATCTGAAAAATACATTGCAATTTTTTTATAACGGTGCGGATTTTTAGTATAAAGGTGAGAGCAGAAAGCCGCGCTATAAACAGTCCGTTTATTTTATGATAAACAGACTGTTTATATTATATACCGTTATGCTATCAAAGACAAGACAATTTATTGTCAAATCTTTTGCAGAGTATTAAAGCTTTACTATCTGAGTAAGCTCAATACATTCTGTGACTGAGTGTTAGCCTGAGCCAACATAGCAGTACCAGCTTGCTGGAGAACACTGTTTTTAGTGAATTCAACCATCTGTCTGGCCATATCAGTATCACGAATACGACTTTCAGAAGCCTGAAGATTTTCTGCAGAAATATCCAGTCCTCTTACGGCATATTCCATTCGGTTCTGATATGCACCGAGGTCTGCACGCTGCTTGTTGATTTTAACAAGAGCCTGGTCAATAGTACCGATTGCGCGGTTGGCATCATCTGGTGCAGCAAGTGAAATTTTTTCACCAGTACCTATTTCTCTGATTCCAAGAGCTTCTGCTGACATTGTGCCGATGAAAACCTGCATTCTCTGATCCATATTAGCACCGATGTGGAACCACATAGAACCAGTTACTGAGTTTTCGCCAGTAGACTGTGCAAAGCGTCCTGTAAGCATGTTCATTCCGTTAAATTGAGCTGAACTTGCAATACGGTCAACTTCCGAAACAAGAGCAGAAACTTCTACCTGAATCTGCATACGATCTTCATCTGAGTAAATTCCGTTTGATGACTGAACGGCAAGTTCGCGGATACGCTGCATAATGTCTGTAGTTTCCTGCAGATAACCTTCTGTTGTCTGGATAAAACTGATACCATTAGAAGCGTTCTGAGATGCTTGATTTAAACCTCTGATTTGAGCACGCATCTTTTCAGATACTGCAAGACCAGAAGCATCATCACCTGCACGGTTGATTCTTTCTCCTGAAGAAAGTTTCTCCATGTCTTTAGAAAGACTGAGACCTGTTACGCCAAGCTGACGGTTAGCGTACATTGCTGACATGTTGTGATTGATAACCATAATTTCCTCCTTGGAAATTGAAAGGCAAAATCCTTTTTGCCCTTTATAAAAATGTGCTTCAGTATTACAAGGCTACATCCACACATTTTTATGTCGAATTGTTTGAACTTTGCTTCTACGAAACAAAAAATGTTCATAACTCTTCTGTTTTTATATCGGCACAACATTAAAAAAACTTTAGCAAAAAAATTAAAAAAAATTAAAAATTTTTCAAAATTTCTTTGATGATTTTACAGGCTTTCCCCCTGTGAGAAATTTCATTTTTTTGTTCAGGAGAAATTTCTGCAACAGTTTTGCTAAACTGCGGTAAAAAGAAAATAGGGTCATAACCAAAGCCGTTTTGACCCCGGGAATCTTTTATGTCGTCAATCAGAGTACCTTCCATAGTTTCCTGTGCAATGTAAAACCGAGACGGATTTATCATTAGTACCATAGAACAGGAATAATGCGCAGACCGCGGTCCGTTTGCAAAATATTCAGAATCAATGCCTTTTTTTTCTGCTTCATTTAATTCTTCTATTAATAACCTGTTCTGTTCATCCTGGCTTATTTTTGAACCGTCAGGCTTTCCCTGATGAAAGTCAGGTCCTGCATATCTTGCAGACCATACACCTGGAACTCCTTTCAAGGCATCTACGCATATTCCTGAATCATCGGCAATGACAGGGCAGTGGACAATGTCCCACAGAGCCCTTGCTTTTATCATACTGTTCTGATAAAAATCAGTGCCGGTTTCTTCAGGATTAAAATCAATTCCTTCTTCTTTTGGAATTACAATTGTGTGCTCAGAAAAGATTTCTGACATTTCGCGCTTTTTATTAAGATTTCCGCTTGCTAAATATATCTTCATAATTAACTAAGTTTAATCAAAATTCAGCCTGCTATCAAGATAATTTTGCATATCATTGCGCAAGTTGCTTTATGGCAGTAAATCAATTCTGAGCTTACTCGTGTTAGCTTATAAAATCAGAAATATCCCGATTCTCAAGATGCATATTTTTTATTTTGGTAAGATAAATGCTTACCCACCTGTCAGTTAAACCTAATACTGCTGCGATTTCTGAATTTGTAGGCGATATTTTAGACATCCCCTGCTGAAGATTCTTTGTTTTTACTTTCCAACTGTTTGTATGATACGAAAGGCGCTTGTTAAAAGTTTTAAAAGAAGTTTCGCTTATAGAATCTTCACCTTTTGCAAGCTTCAATTTGTAGTCATTTATAAAATAATATGCTCGGTTTCTTGCTTCCTCAATTTTTTTTCTGTTTAATGATTTGTTTATGAGTTTTGCCTTGAGTGTGCAGACAGAATCTGTTAGTACGTCAGGCGGAATTTCACAAATCTCGCTTACCTTGTTTATCTGTTCATCATTTATGTACCAGGCAGACTTTAGCGCAAGAAGGAGAACTCCGATTTTTAGTTTGCGTTCCTGCGAATCTTTTGCGCTGAGCCTGTGCGTTTGTTTTGAAAGCAGACGTTTATAGACAAGTTGCGGAACTTGTTCTGGCGTTTTTGTCGTATCGTAAGACGGAATTTTATCTGCAATTTTCGTTACTGACTTTTCTGCATATTCCTGCATGTCATAATAATTATAAATTGAATCTTTAATGTAAGTCTTTTCAAAATTCTTTTTGCGTGTCATTGCCTTTATGTAAGTTATTTTTGCAAGCTGAATAGTAAAAAAAATGTAACTTCCGAACAGGGCAATTTCAGGATTAAAAGTATTTACGATTTTTTCTGCCTTATATTGCAAAAAATACAGAAGAAAATCGCTTCTTGTATCTGCGTCCAGATCTTGTAAATTAAACCTTGCAGGATTCATATACAGAATACGATAAACCTGTATACAGGCTTCCTGCACTGACATTTCTTTTGACTCAATTAAATAAGGAATATTATCCAATTCAATTTCTGTCATGACACAACTCCTTCTTCCCACCACTGCAAGATATCAGACATATCAGGAGAATTACTGCAAGAAGTGTGCCAAGATGTGATTTTATTTTAAAACTCTGGAGAATTCTTTTATTATTTCCGGTATAAGGTTTTCAAGTTTTCCGTCGCAACTCATTCCTGATGCGTTTTTGTGACCACCACCACCAAAATGAGATGCAATTACGCTTACATCAATGTTGTCGCGGCTTCTGAAACCTGCCGTACATGAATGTTCAGTTTCCTGCCGTACAAAAACAGCTGCTTCAACACCGTCGCATGACAAAAGCGCCTGATAAAGCATGTCAGAATCCCTGCCTTCCTGCCCGAATTTCTTTGTTTCGTCCATAGTTTCGTATGCTATGACAAGTTTTCCGCTGCAATAGCGTTCAGCGTGAGATAAAGCCGTTCCCAAAAGCTTTCTTGTTGAATATGGTTTTCCGCCTGTTATTTTATCATACATTTTATTTGGATTTGCGCCAGCTTTTACAAGTCGTGCAGTAAGCTCAAAAACAGAAGCAGAATCTTCGCGCAAAAACCTGAAAAATCCAGTATCAGTACAAAGACCAAAAAAAAGAATGTCAGCGACTTGCTTTGAAAGGCTTCCGACAAGGTTTTCGTACAGCATTTGAATAAGGCAGCTTGTTGCCGGACTTGACGGGTCAATTATTGAAACTGCATTTTCAAACGCTACTGAAGTTTTGTGATGGTCTATTATAAAAGTATCAAGCCCCTGCGCATCACCAATTTCTCCGAGCCTGCTTAATTCTGAACAGTCAACGATAATAAGTCCAGTTTCGTCCCTGTCTGTTTTTGACATAAACGGAATTTCTGATACAAATTGTGATTCAAATTCTTTTATTTCAACCCGTTTAAAAGGTCCGCTGTTGACAATTAAAAAAGGTTTTTGAAAGTATTTTAGAATGTAAGAAACTCCGATGCTTGAAGATACACAGTCGCCGTCGGGGTCTTTGTGTCCAGTAATTATAAAGTTTTTGTGGCTGTCTAAAAAAGATTTAAATAAATCAGTCTGTTCTTGTGTAATGATATTCATAAATGCTAAAAAAAAACAATCCGAATCATAAAAATGAGCCGGACTGTTTTTGTGAGTAAATATTAAGTCTAGCGAAGTTCCAGTTCAATTGAATCTGGTTCAGAAGAGTCAACTTTTGTTGCAGAAGCTATTCCCCATAGTCTGTTTGTTTTACTAGTCGGAATAGTAAGCATTACTTTGCAGAATTCGTTGTCTTTTTTTACAATCGTAATATAAGGAGATAATTTTGCAGGTAACTCCCTTATTGTAAGTTTGCGTGGAGTATCTTTCTGCCATTTTGCCCATTTTTTAGGAATTGTAACAGTTCCGATTTTTGCGCCGTATTTTCCATAGAGAACTACATAAGCATCTGCCGAGTCAAGAATTTTGTAGATTGGTGCATTGTAATATGTTATGTTTGCAGTCGTGTGTCCGCCTTTTTTCTCCTGGGCAAAACCTGAAAGTGCAATAAACATGCAAAGTACAGAAAAAAGAATTCCTTTCTTAAAATTCATAATAAACCTCCATGAATTGTGCTGTAAAAGCTTTATATATAATTTTCTTAAAATAAAAATTTACGATTACCTGTATAATAGTAAAATTTTTTAAGCCTTTTCTATTATAAAGCCTTTGCAGCTAACTGTAAAGTAATTTTTACTGTTAAAATGACTAATAAGAATCAGTTATGGCATCAGTTGAATCGATTTCGTCAGTTCCGTTCTGCATAGAATAGTACTTTGCCATCTGCTCATTAATAGATTCCCTGCCGAGCAGTTTGACTAACTGTTTTGCCTGTGCTTTTGTAAAGTAAAGTTGCATTTCTACAGATTCTTCTACTTTGTAAGTTCCTGCCTTGTCATTTTTATTTTTGCATTTTTCAATGATGATGCAGAAATACGGCGAATTTTTTTCGTTTACTTTCTTGAACTCGTAACCGACAGTAAAATTTGTGTCGCCAAAAGCATTCATCATGATTTTAACAGTTCCCCATTCAAGAGAGCATTTGCCGTTTTTTACGTAAGCTCTGCGTGTTTTTAAATATTTGCCTTTTTCAAGTTTGCGGTTGTCAAAATCTTCAAGGTATTTTTCAAGCGCATCAGCAATCAGTGCGCGGTTTTTTTCGTCAAAGAGAATATTGAAAAAAGACGACTGAAAATAAACCTGAACTCCTGCTTTGTTTATTTCAGGGTTCAAAATGACTTCTGCAATTCTCGGCTTGATTCCCCAGGCTATAGTACCTGTTGCCAGTTCTGTTGAATCAAAGAAAATGTATTTTTCCTTTCCAAAAAGAAATTCTTTGAACGGATTTGTTTTCTTTTTGGTAGTCTTTCCTGCAGCAGCTTTTTCTGCAGACTGATCTTCTGAGTCTGAGTAATCATCTTCCTGAAGTACGGCATTTGCTTTTTGTTCGTAATCATCTTCTGTACTTGCTGCAGCTGAAGATTCTGGCTTGTCTTTTGAAATCCGGATTTGTGTCGGTTTTTCTTCAGAAGAAGCATCGCCGGAATTTGAATTTTCTGCAAAAATGCCTGATGTCATAAACAATACTGCTGTAAACGTTACGGCTTTTTTTAGTAATGAATTTACTTTCATTTTTTTTGCTCCAAAATTGTCGTGAAATTTGTTCTAGTTTTATAAGTAGAAAACGAATATTTTTACAAATAGTTACAACTATAGAATAGTTTTCAGAAACTATGATAGTCAAAAAATAATATAAAATCAATAAACAGAAAGAAATAAAATACAGTGCTTCTTTCGTAATTCTTATGTTTTCTGTTTCAGGAGTTTTTTATGACTTATGGATACATTCGTGTAAGTACTGACCGGCAGAATGTTGAAAACCAGCGGTTTGAAATCAACAACTACTGTTTAAAAAAAGGTATTGTCATTGACAATTGGATAGAGGAAACAATAAGCGGAACAAAAAGTCCGAGCCGCAGACGACTTGGTGTTCTTTTGCAAAAGGTGAACAAAGGCGACAAGATTATCTGTTCCGAACTTTCTCGATTAGGGCGCAGCTTGCTTATGATTATGTCCATTCTGAATATTTTGATGGAAAAAGGTGTCGTCGTTTACACAATAAAAGACAATTATGTTCTTGGCGATGACATTCAGTCAAAGGTGCTAGCATTTGCTTTCGGTCTTAGTGCTGAAATTGAGCGGAATCTGATAAGTCAGCGTACTCAGGAAGCGTTAAAGCGAAAAAAGGCTCTCGGTACAAAGCTCGGCAGACCGAAGGGCAGGGCAAAGCAGTTAAAACTTTCGTCCAAAATTGAACTTACGCAGGAACTTCTTGCAATGCGAATTTCGAAAGCGCATATTTCAAGGATTATGGGAGTTTCCGTTCCGACTTTATATAATTTTATCAAACGAAATAACTTGTTTGTCCCAAAAAAAATAACTTGTAATGATTTAGAAATAAAATCGAAATGACTTAAAATTATTGAAATTTTTATTTCCATGATTTCAAAAAAAAGTGAATTTTTATGACAAAATTCACATAAAAAACTTAAATTTGAATTTATTT
>SAMEA3663026__coassemble_209_pt1 | contig 105327 bp, 87 predicted proteins | sample SAMEA3663026__metabat2_low_PE_034 | metagenome-assembled genome bin SAMEA3663026 (sample SAMEA3663026) | pig gut metagenome | biome: pig gut; feature: pig-associated habitat; material: faeces | place: France | collected 2012
CCATGAATAAACAAGAACCCGCCATCACCAAAAACGACCGTTTAAAGTGTACAAAGGGGGAAGTCTCCCCCTCGCTCCAGCCGTCAGAGCCGTCTTACGCTACCCCTTCTCCTAGGGGGACGCAGCAAAGCTGCTTACCCCCTAAGACCCCGAAAAATAATTTAAAAAAACTCAATTTCATTGATCTTTTTGCAGGTTGCGGCGGACTGAGTGAAGGCTTTTTACAGAGCGGAAAATATGAAGCTCTCGCCCATGTTGAATGGGATACTCCGATGATAAACACCCTACGTCAACGTTTAGTTGAAAAATGGGGACATTCAGAGGAGGAAGCTCAAAAAAGAGTCATTCGTTTTGATGTTCAAAAAACAGATGAACTTATCAATGGCTCTTGGTCTAAAGAATCAAAAGAAAAATATGGAAAAGAAAACCATCCATCAATAATTCAAGATGGATTAAAAGGTCTAATCGGAAATGAAGATGTTGATCTAATCATTGGCGGACCACCATGTCAGGCATATTCAATTGCAGGTCGTGCTCAATCTCCGACGGGGATGAAAAACGATTACAGAAACTATCTTTTTGAGAGTTTCGTAAAAATCGTTGACTTCTTTAAGCCAAAAGCATTCGTTTTTGAAAACGTACCAGGTCTTTTAACCGCTTGTCCTGGCGATATACCTGTACGCATAAGGATTTACGAAGCATTCAAGGCTATCGGTTATGAAATAAGAACTCCTGATACTCTTAAAAACTCTGTTTATTGTGCAGAAGATTACGGAGTTCCTCAGAAGCGTAACAGAATAATCATCTTCGGCACAAAAACTGGCTCAAATTTATCGCCAGAAGACTTTTATTCTTGCCTTACCAAAAACAAAAGTACTTTACCTCACAAAACAGTTCGAGATGCAATCGGAAATTTACCGGCTTTAGTTCCTTCTAAAGAAATTACTAAAGTCGGTAATGCACATGTTTCTCACCATCAAGCTTTGGGTGAAAAAGTAAATCTTCATAATCCGCGCTATCACGGAATACGAGATCAAAAGCTATTCAAGGAATGGCTTTCAAACAATATGAACACTTTCTCTCAAGAAGAGAAAAAAGCGTTCTACACAAAAATAACTGGCCACACATCGAATCACATCAAATATAGAAATCTTGAATGGGATAAACCGTCACCAACAATCGTCGCACATCTCTACAAAGACGGTTACATGTTTATTCATCCTGACATAAAGCAACTCAGAACAATTACGGTTCGGGAAGCTGCTTTACTTCAGTCGTTCCCATTAGATTACAGTTTTCCATCTTCGAATTCATATAACTACAAAATGATTGGAAATGCAGTTCCTGTGCTATTCGCAAAGGCTATTGCAGAAACAGTCTACGAAGTTATCAGCAATAAGGAAGTTGAAAAATGATGCAAGAAAACAAAAAACTTGCACAGGATTTCAACATTCTTGTTGCATGCGAAGAAAGTCAAAGAGTTTGTTCAGAATTTAGAAAACTGGGTTTTAATGCTTTTAGTTGTGACCTATTACAGTGCAGCGGCGGACATCCAGAGTGGCATTTTAACTGCGATGTTTTTGAAATTATAAAAAATAATGGAGGGGTTCTTCAAAACGGAGAAAAAGTCTTCATCAAAGGTAAATGGGATTTAATGGTTGCACATCCACCTTGCACATTTTTAGCTGTAAGTGGAGCTCGCTGGTACTACCATCCAGATGACAAAGACCTACCTTTTGAACAACGCCGTCCTCATCCTCGCTTTCCTAATCGAAGAAAAGATCAAGAAGATGGTAAAAAATTTTTCATTTCTCTTGCTGAAACTGATATCGAGCATATCGCCATAGAAAATCCCATCGGGATTATGAATACACAATGGAGAAAACCAGACCAAATAGTACAGCCATATTTTTTTGGTGACGAAGCTTCGAAAACAACATGTTTATGGCTCAAAAACCTTCCAGACTTAAAACCAACCAAAATAGTTGGTAAAGGTGAATGGATTGAACTCAGTAGCGGTAAAAGATTACCTAAATGGTATTCAGACGCACTGACAAAAGCAAAAACTCCAGAAGAACGGAGAAATTTAAGAAGTAAAACTTTCCCAGGATTCGCAAAGGCAATTGCAGAACAATGGGGTGAATTTTTAATAAACGAATCAATAAAAGAAAGGAAAAAGGAGAAATAGAATGGGAAGCATTTATATCAAAAAACTCACAAAACAAGATATTACAAGATCATATTCACCAAATACAGAAGCTACAAGAGATTTTTTTGATATCGATTTAGATAACACTCAAGAGTATTTTGACATTAATGTCTGTTATTATGGAAACAGAGAATTTCAATCTGGTATAACAATTCACAAAGGATATCAAGGTGAAAAGGATTGGAGAATTTGTGGAGCTAATTTTAAGTCTTTATACGCTTTTAGAAATCCAGAAGAAGGAGACCTGAGTATCTGGAAGCGGTATGGTAAAAAAGGAAACTATCAGTTTTCAATTCAAATTATAAAGCAAACAGATACTGAATATTCTGCCTATGATAAATTATTGGAAAAAAAAGATAATCATATGTTATTAACAATTGATACAGATTCTGAAGATTTGTCAGTAAACAAACCAAATTCAAATTTTACCCCAAATTTCACCCAAACCATCTACTACGGTGTGCCAGGCAGCGGCAAATCTCACAAAATAGACGAGCAAACTAAAAACATCCCAGACGAGCAGAAAATCCGTGTTGTGTTCCATCCTGAATATACAAATGCAGATTTTATTGGACAAGTATTGCCAAAAGTTGAAGACGGAACTGTAAAATACGAGTTCAAGCCGGGACCTTTCACAAAAATTCTGTATCGCGCATATCATAATTCTAACACACAATACTATCTTATTATAGAAGAAATTAATCGTGGTAATGCAGCTGCAATTTTTGGCGATGTATTTCAACTTTTAGACCGCATTGAAAAAGGTGGTAGCCCTGAAACTGTAAACGAAAACACCTTTGGCGAAGGCTGGAGTAAATATTTTGTTGAAAATGATTTCATCAATAATTATCTGCGAAGTCCTGTTGAATATTCAAAAGAAGGCTTCACTGAAAATCACGGTAATAAATCTACAACATTTGACAACGGAATCTCCTTTACTGCCAACACCGGCATCCGTCTTCCGCCAAATCTTTCTCTGTTTGCAACAATGAACACAAGCGACCAGAATGTTTTTACATTGGACAACGCTTTCCAGCGAAGGTGGGAAATGGAACTTGTTCAAAATCAATGTAATGATTCATCTCAAATGGATGCAAAAATTACCGTGAATAATCAGTCCATCACTTGGAAGAATTTTCAGACTCAGATTAACAGCATTATCGGCGAAAAGTCAAACGAAGGCGGACTTTCAAGTATGGAAGACAAACGGCTCGGCTGCTGGTTCATCAAGGCTGAAAATAATGCAATTAACGAAAAAAAGTTTGCGAACAAAGTTCTTAAATATCTTTGGGATGACGCATTCAAGTTTTATCATCAGGAAATTTTTGAGAGCGACATAAAGAATTTTGAAGAACTGCAAAAAAGATTTTTTGAAAAAGGTTTTGATGTTTTTTCTGAAAACTGCGGATTAAAAGATTTTCTTTCGACATCTCAGCCGGATTCAGAATCAAAAAGCGAAACCACGACTCCGCAAGATTCAGAATCGCAGTCTGAAACTTCTGAACAGTAAGGATTTTAATGAATTCAGCAAATGATGTCCGAAATAAAAATGTTTCTCTTTCTGACCTTTGCGTTTATTTTGATGCGGAAAATTCCCGCGATGAAGAAACAGGTCTTGTTGATAAATTCGTCGGTCTTCGTTTTGTTGATGGAAAACTTTCAATTCACTTTCCTGTTGGCTATACAAAACCTGAAAATGCAGATGACAAACAAATCCGCCTTGATATTTTGAACCTAATCAGCGTTCTTTCTTCCTTTGGAACGCCGGAATCATTATTGCATCAAACAGACATCCGCTTAAAATCCACTCAGGTAACATTCCCGATTCACGCGTATCTTTTTGTAATCAACGATTTTTTAAATCACGGTTACTACAGGTCAAAAGAACAGATTTACAAACGCACACCTTCCGGAAAAATCTCCTGGAGCCGAACAATCAAACAGGTGCGTCCCCAGATTGCAAATGAAAATGCGGTCTACTTGGAATTCATAACGCACCGAACGAATCACAACGAAGTTGAACTTATCACGCTGATTCACAAATTCTGCGTGCATGAAAGTTTTTGCAAATTGGGATTTCTTTTTTCTTCTTTTGTGCCTGCAAAGCCACCGATTGCGTTTAACAAAAACTTTTTTACTTCCATCCTGCAGACAAAAATCGCCCTCACTTTTAACGAAAACGAACTTCTCCTTTTTAAGAACATGCTCGACATCATCCTTTTTCTGGACAGTTCAGCGGACAAAGAAAATTTTGTTTTCGGGACAAATAATTTTCATCACATTTGGGAACAGCTTGTTGATTCTGTTTACGGCGAAAAGGACAAGGAAAAATTCTACCCGAAAGTTTACTGGCATCTGAACGGAAGCAAGGCTGATTTTTCTTTTGGAAATTCCGAAAAACGAAATTCCCTCCGCCCTGACACAATCATGATTCAAAACCGCGGAAAACCTGAACAGAAAATATTTGTGTTCGATTCAAAATATTATCAGTACGGCGCAACTAAAAATCCAAATCACCTGCCGGACAGTGCAAGCGTCGTAAAGCAGCTGGCTTATGCTGAATATATTGACAATACTGAAATCCGAAGCAAATTACCGGAAGACGTACGCTTCTTTATAAAAAGCGGAAATATTTACAATGCTTTCATAATGCCTGCTGATAATGAAAGTCCTGAAAACATCGGTTATGTTTCCGCAGAATATGTCCTGCCACAGGATTCTGAACAGGCAGAAAAACCTTACCACCAAATCTACGGCATCCTTTTGGACATCCGAACGCTCATGCACTCCCACAGACCGCACAACATTCAGGCAATCGCTGAACTTGCACAGAAGATTGCGGGCGGAAGGTGATGGAAAAGAGATTTCTTCTTACAGCCTGTTTATTCTGCAAGCCAAATACAGCGGCACATTCACCACATCTTCCTGTTCTTTATATGCAAGTTCTGAAAAACGGATTGAAAGTTTTGTTTTGTTTTTTTTTCTTTTCTATACCGCTTAAAACAAGCTGTTCTATTATTTACACTAACTTGAAAATATTCTGAATTAGTGTAAAATGTTTATGTGAAGCAAATAAAAAGAGAAACATATCTTTCTCAGATCCGAAAGTATTATGAACTTGACTTAATCAAAGTTTTGACTGGTGTTCGTCGTTGTGGAAAATCAATCATTCTTAAGCAAATTATTGAAGAAATAAAATCTTCTACAGACGAAAAACATATTGTATATATAAATTTCGAGGATTTTGAATTTGAAGAAATCGATACGGCAAAAAAACTTAATGAGTTTGTAAAATCAAAAATCTCGGATTCTGAAAAATATTATCTTTTTTTTGATGAAATTCAGCATGTAAAAGATTTTGAAAAAGTGCTTGCTTCATTCCGTGCCACATTAAACTGTTCAATTTTTGTAACCGGCAGTAACTCTAAACTTCTTTCTGGAGAACTGGCATCCCTTCTTGTAGGACGAACTGTAGAGTTTAAAATCATGCCGTTTTCTTATTTGGAATCAATTCAGCTGTACAAGGAGAATAACAAAGAAATTCCTGAAGATTTTATTTATGACTACATAAAATGGGGCGGGCTTCCTCAACGATTTGAATTTAGTGAAGAAAAAGGCATTAAGAACTACATCGAAAGTGTTTTTAACGGCATTGTAGAAAAAGACATTTACAAACGAGATTCGGAGCTTGAAAAATATAAATTCAATACAGTTTCGGCTTATATTCTTTCAAATGCAGGTAAAGAATTTTCCGCTGCAAATATTTCAAATTTTTATAATAATCAAAATGAGAACAACAAAAAATCAATTGAAAAGAAAACAGTTTATAATTACATTGAAAAACTGGAAAAGGCGTATCTTATTTCTAGAGTAAAGCGATTTAATATAGTAGGAAAAGAAGTTTTAAAAACAATAGAAAAGCATTACGCTATTGATATGGCTTTCCGAACTATAAACACAAATCTTGTCAATTTTGAGGATACTTTTTTTCTTGAAAACATTATATACAATGAACTGATTTTGCGCGGTTACTCAGTTTATACAGGAAAAACTTACAAAGGCGAAATTGATTTTGTTGCCATTGACGGAAAGAAAAAATGTTTTATTCAGGTTTCTTATTTAATGCCAAATGAAGAAACTATACGACGGGAATTTGAAGCATTTAAGCCAATCAAAGATGCTTCACCAAAATATGTACTTTCTCTTGATAAAATAGATTTATCTTACGATGGAATCAGTCATATCAATATTGAAGATTTTCTATTGCATAAAAAAGATTTAGTTTTGTCTTAAGCCTAAAAGATACTCGATTGTTATATGAAATATTATATGAAAGGCATCAACTTTGTAAGCAGGTCTTCCCTTTTTTTCGTCTGTACATAATCACCTGTAGCCGCACATCTTTCCGCCAATAACTAAATATGCCCAGAGGATTGCGCATTAATCAGCGTTTTCTTAATACAAAAATCCCAAAAGCCAGATTGGAATTTTTCGCTCCGTTCCGTATTCAATGTTGTCAGCAAGAATATAGGACTTGGAAACGTCTTTTATCTGCCTGCGTTTTTTGTTTTTTCCGCCGACTTCAAATGTATATTTCTGGTCTACAAAAAAATCACTCTGTTCAGAAAACAATACTTGGTGAGCATACGAAAGCTGATTGAACGCAAAAGTTTCACGGACGTTTACAATAGCATCAAATTGTTAAGTCTACTTATAAATTTAATTTTTTCCAGATGCATATGTGTAATATGCTTCCTTACATTTTAACTTTTCTTTCATTTTTGGGGGAAGTCTCCCCCTCGCTCGCACGCTGTTGCTCGCTACCCCCTCTCCTAGGGCTGCCGCCCTAAAACCCGATTTTTTTTCTGAATATCTCTATTAGTTTTTCACAACTCATTTTTCCGTAAAAAACTCCACGGCAGGCACGGCTTCTATTATCATTCCGTCATAAGAAATCTTGTCTTTCTGATTAATGTCCGTACATCCCGAATGGAATGCCGCACTGCAATGTCACGCGTAAGAAAGTCATCAAAAAGTCTTTGCAAAATTTCATCAGATTCATTTTTATCGCCTCCGGGAATCCGCCCTGTTTAAGGAACATAAAAAAAATCGCTGCTGCAAAAAATGAAAACAGTATGATATAATAAACTGGTTAAAAATTGGAGGAAGATAAATGCAAGCTCAACTTCAGAAAAAAAAGAACTTTTTCATTTTATATATTATTCTGGCCGCAGCAAATTTTTTTTACAAGATTTTTAATCTTATCAGGCATTCCGTACTTACAGGGTTTACGGTTACTGAATTTTTTGCATATTTTGGAAGAGCAGTTCTTTATATGCTGCCGCTTGTTGCATTTATTTTCATTTCAAAAAAAACTGCAGAAATTGAAAATATGGAGAAACTCCTAAAGATAAAAAAGTATGTAACAGCTTATCTTATTGTTTCTCCTGTTTATGGAGTTTGGAAATATTTTCTTAACAGATTGTGCAACTGGAATCTTCCGATATTTCCGTCATGCCTTTTTTATCCATCAAACTGGTTGTCTAATTTGGAAATGCTGATTAAGTATCATTTTTCAAGTTCAATTATTAACCTGTTGTTTGAAATGTGTTTCGTGGTGATCTCAATAATGTTCATAAAAAACATCAACAAAGAAATTCTCCCGGAAGAAGAATTTAAAGAAGGAATTGGAAAAACTTCCGCTGGCTTTAAGGTTGGAATTGCAGGCATTGCAGTTCTTAGTATTCAGACTGTCCTGAATATTCTGGTAGCAATAGTAATGCATGAAAATATGTCATACGTTTCTGGAGAACACGCAATCGGAACTGCAGTTCTTGCTTTTATTCTGATTGCAGTAAAAGTTTTTATAGACTTGATTTTTCTTCCTGCAATTCCGCTTTCCATCATCGGTCTTGTAAAATGCAATTCAAAAAAAGAAATTGAACAGGACAGAAAGAAGCGCCTTCTGGGAAGGAAAATAAATATAACCTGTCTTGTAATTGCAAGCCTGGAATTGATTTTGTTGTGGTAGGAGTTTGAGCGAAAACCTTATCTATGAAAAAGGCAGAACCGGACAGAAAACCTGATACGAATGAAATATAAGAAACGGCTAATCCTGTTTTTACATTCCCGGCTTCTTTTGGGACATCCGCACGATCATGCATTTCCACAGTAGGCCTGTCCGTGCACGACAAAAGTTTTTATTTCCTGTTCCAAAAGGCGGAAAACATTTGCAACCAGATAGCCGTCTGCAATTGCATGATTTAAGCGAACTGTTACCGGCATTACAAGCCTGTCGTTTTCTTTCCTGTACTTTCCCCAATTGATAATCGGAGCAAAGAATAAATGTCCGTCTGGTAATTCTATATTCAGCGAATCATAGGACAGCCATGAAATATATGATGCATCAAACCAGTTAGGATGATTTTCCATATCTAATCCGTATTCCCTTGTATTCTTTGCAGATTCAACGTCACGAAGCGCAGCCTGATAAAACTTTTCATAATCCTCATAATATTCTGTATAGACCGGAGTGCAAGTTTCCGTATCTTCATGAAAAACATACTGAGTCGGATTTATTACATCGTAGCATATTAATTCATCCGTTTGCCAGAGATATCCCATTCTGTAGTCATCCCGGGAATTTAAAACCTTAGAAAGAATATAGAGGAAATTGATATAAAATTTAGTTTCCGTATTTTTTGAGTAATATACTAAATCCGTAACATCAATTCTTGCCGTCATTGAAGTCGAGCATTTACAATCTTCTGAAAAATGACGGAATACGCCCTTGCGATAATACTTTTCTTTATCTATCACTTTATAATTCATTTTAATCTTCTCCATTTTCATATTATTGATGTTTACGCTGGTATTTTCCTCTGAGTTCAGCCTTTTGCAGAATGTGTCCTTCTGCTAATTTAAGGATATCTTCTTTTCTTGATTTTTCATCCGCCTCTAATGTGCAGTCAAGAGTATACAGGGTAAACAAATACTCATGATTCCAGTTAAACGGAGGCTTTGGCCCGCGATAACAGTGCTTCCCATAAGCAAGCCCCTGCTCGATGTGTACCGGAGTTTCTATTATGCTTCCTTTTGGTATACCGCCTGGAATGCAATCAGCCGGTTTAATATTCCATGCCACCCAGTGATTATATCCTGGCTCTAAAGGATGACCCATGTCATCTAAAGTAATAACCATTGTTTCTGCATTACAATGCTTTATTCATAATCAATTCCATTGGCTGTTCATATTTTTAATCTCACAGATTACAGACTTGCGAACATTCTCCGGGGCAATGACTTCCAGTTCTGTGCCAAAACTGATGAGATAACTTTTTAACCAGTATACGTCAGGCAAGGAAAGCGTAATTATTTTTGTTTTGCCGCAATTTCGTTTGCTCGAATCTTGCGCTTCATTCTGAATTAAATCCTGAATCGAATCAATCCTGTATTCGTCCATAATTTTGTAAATCGCTTCAGGCGAAACTTTTAGCGTAACTGGAATCATTTTGATGTCTTCCTTGTATCCGCTGCATTCCCCTTTGCCTTTTTCTGCATAAACAGGAACTTCTGCCATACTGAGAGAGTCAACCCATCTGTAAACAGTTCTCTGCGAAATTCCAAAATGCTTTGACATTTGAGATGCGGTCACTTTCTTTTTTTTGATGAGGATATAAACAAATTCAAATAATTGGTCTGTAGTTATTTTCTTTCTGTTTTTACTGATGGTTTTACTTTCGTTCTTTCTATGATACAATAAAAATCAAGATGAAAACAATTGTAATTTATGAATCAGGTACAGGTTTTACTGAACAATACGCAAAATGGATTTCTGAGGCTCTTGACTGTGAATGTAAAAAATTAAAGAAAGTTTCACTGTCAGAATTAAAAGAATTTGACCGTATAATTTTTGGTGGCTGGATTATGGGCGGCGGTATTATGGGACTTGAAAAAATACGTAGTATAAAAAAGCCGTTTGCTGTTTTTGCAGTCGGTGCAACACCTGAAAGCAAAGAAATTGTTTCTGCAATAAAAACTCAAAATAAACTTGATGATACCCCAATGTTTTATATGACAGGTGGTTTCCGTTTTGAAAAACTGAATTTTCTCTATCGCGCAATGCTAAAAACTCTTAAAAAAGTTGTCGCAAAAAAAGCAGACCGCACAAGTCAGGAAGATTTTATGGCGCAATATCTTGGTACGTCTTTTGATCATTCAGAAAAGAGTCAGATTATGCCTCTAGTTGAATATTGCAGATAGTTTTCTGTTCAGTCAGCTGTTTTTTCTCCTGGTAAAAAAAACTGATAAAAATTCCCTTATTTCTGCAACTTTTTTGTAAATTTCAAGTCTAACTATGTATAATGGTCTTAAACTAAGGAAACACTGAATAAATCCTAATGAGAATTTTTCAGTGTTAACCTTGAAGATTAGTTTAAATGTTTAACCAGTAATTCTTTTCTATTATACTATAGATACTTTGGAGTTTGATTGATGTCTAGTTTATATCACGAATACCTTGTTGAGGACAGAGATTTTACAGATTATGAAGATTTCAAAAAAAATTGCAAATTAAAAACAAAACAGGATTTCAACTTTGCGTATGACATTGTTGACAGATATGCTTCTGATTTTCCAGGAAAACGCGCATTAGTCTGGATAAATGACGACGGCGAAGAGCGGACTTTTACGTTCGACGATATTTCAAGGGAATCGAAACGGGCGGCATACTGGCTTGTTTCAAAAGGAATTAAAAAGGGTGACACTGTAATGCTCGTTCTTCGCCGCCGCTATGAATGGTGGATTTTAATGCCAGCACTTCACAGAATCGGTGCAATCGTCATTCCTGCAACTGACCAGCTTTTGCAAAGCGACATCGAATACCGTACGAATGCCGCTGATGTCAAAATGATAATTTCGTATGACAATCCGATTATTCAGGGCGAAATTGAAAAATCAATGCCGAATTCAAAAACAGTTCAGTATCTTGTAACTGTCGGCAAGGAAAAACGCAACGGCTGGCTCAGCTTTCACGAAGAATATGAAAAAGCGCCAGCAGAATTTCCGCGTCCGGTCGGAGAAGCTGCTACCCATAACAAAGACCCTATGCTTTTGTATTTTACGTCAGGAACGTCAGGTTATCCGAAAATGGTTTTACAGGACTACGACTACCCGATCGGTCACATTATGACGGCAAAATACTGGCACGGTGTTGTAGAAGACGGACTTCACCTTACAATTGCAGAAACAGGCTGGGCAAAATCAACCTGGGGAAAACTTTACGGTCAGTGGATTGCCGGCACTGCGCTGTTTGTCTACGATATGAATATGTTCAAACCTGCAAAAATGCTTGAGATGATTTCAAAATACGGACTTACAACTTTCTGCGCACCGCCGACTGTATACCGCTATCTTGTACGGCAGAACTTGAGCAAATACGACTTGAGCAAATGTACAAGGTTCAGCACGGCAGGAGAAGCCCTGAATGATGAAGTATACAACAAATGGCTTGAACAGACTGGAAAGAAAATCTATGAAGGTTACGGTCAGACAGAATCAACAATCATCTGCGGAAACTTCCTTGAACTTTCAGAAATCCGTCCTGGTTCAATGGGACGACCAAATCCGCTTTATAATGTAGAAATTCTTGATGCAAACAATAAGAGCGTTCCGGCCGGCGAAATCGGTGAACTTTGCATTCACGTAGAGGACGGAAGGCCGTTCGGACTTTTGATGGGCTACCACAAGGACGTAGCGCTTACGGCAAATGCGTTTGACGGCGGTGTATATCACACTGGTGACAACGTTTATATGGACGAAGACGGCTACGTCTGGTTTGTAGGCCGCAAAGACGACATTATCAAGACCGCCGGTTACCGCGTAAGTCCGTTTGAAGTCGAGTCAATTTTACAGAAGCACCCTGCCGTTATGGAATGTGCCGTTACGGGCGTTGAAGATCCAAAACGCGGAATGGCCGTAAAGGCAACGATTGTTCTTTCGCCGGGCTACGATAAAAAAGACCCAAAAGAAATGGAAATTGAGCTTTCGACTTTTGCAAAAGAAAATACTGCAATGTATAAATGTCCGAGAATTTTTGAGTTCCTCCCGGAACTGCCGAAAACGATTTCAGGCAAAATCCGCCGCGTAGAAATCCGCGAAAGAGACAAAGGTAAGGACACAAAAAATATTAAGCAAGATTTTTGAATGACAAATTGACATGGATTGTCACGCTAGGTATAATTAACTCGTAAAACAACAAATTAAGGGCGAGTTTTTTTCGCTATCAGGAGTTATTTTTATGAGAAGAGTAGTAATCACAGGTTTGGGTGCAATTACCCCGCTTGGAAATAGTGTTGATGAATTCTGGGCTGGAATCAAAGCAGGAAAGAGTGGAATCGGACCTATTACATTATTTGATTCTTCAATTAATAAAGTTCATTATGCTGCAGAAGTAAAGAATTTTGATCCGGCTGACTATATGGATTCAAAAGATGCTCGTAAGATGGCTCGCTTTACTCAATTTGGTGTAGCTGCTGCTAAACAGTGTCTTGAAGATTCTGGTCTTGCAGGAAATGCAGAAGTTCTTGATGAAACTGGTATTATTCTTGGTGTTGGTATCGGTGGTCTTGAAGTAACAGAAGCTTCAGTTCTTTCTATGCAGAAAATGGGATTCGTAAAGACAAATCCAATGGCAATTCCTGAGTTAATTCCGAATGAAGTAGGCGGAAATATTGCAATTAACTTTGGACTTCACGGTCCTGTTCAGTCGATTGCTACGGCTTGTTCTTCTGGTTCTGATGCGCTCGGTGTTGCATTTGATATGGTTCGTTCAGGACGGCTTGATACTTGTCTTACTGGTGGTGCAGAGGCAACAATATGTCAGTTTGGTGTCGTTTCGTTTGAAGTTCTGCATGCACTTTCTACAGGATTTGATGATGACCCTACAAAGGCTTCTCGTCCTTTTGATAAAAACCGCAATGGATTTGTAATGGGCGAAGGTGCCGGAATGCTGATGTTTGAAGAATATGAACATGCAAAAGCTCGCGGTGCTAAAATTTATGCTGAAGTTGCAGGTTACGGAGCTTCTTGTGACGGCTTCCACCTTACAGCGCCAAATCCGGATGGAATCTGCGGTTCAAAATGTATGACACGCGCATTAAAAGATGCAGGAATGGAACCATCTGACATTCAGTATTACAATGCACATGGAACTTCTACACACAAAAATGATTCTTCAGAAACAAATATGATAAAACTTGCTTTCGGCGAAGAAAATGCCCGCAAACTTAAAATTTCTTCTACAAAATCTATGCACGGACATTGTCTCGGTGCTACAGGTGCCATCGAAGGAATCGTTTGCGTTAAGGCAATTACAGACAGTTACTTCCCGATGACAAAAAATCTTGATGAACAGGATATCGAAGGCGGCTGCGACCTTGACTACTGTGCAAACAAAGGTGTTGAAGGAAACATCGATGCTGCAATGTCTTGTACATTTGGCTTTGGTGGTCATAACGGCTGCGTAATCTTCAAGAAATTCAAAGACTAAAAAAAAATTGGAGCATATAATGATAGTAGAACCAAAAATAAGAAGTAATATTTGTATCAATGCTCACCCGGAAGGCTGCGCAAAAGATACGCTCCGCCAGATTGAATACGTAAAAGCACAGAAAGCAAAACGCGGAATTAAATCTGCAAAAGAAGGCGGTAACGGTCCTAAAACTGTGCTTGTACTCGGCTGTTCTACAGGATATGGACTTGCAAGCCGTATTTCTGCTGCTTTTGAATATGGCGCAGATACAATCGGCGTTTCATTTGAAAAAGAAGGAACAGAAACTAAAGGCGGAACTCCGGGTTTTTACAATAATATGGCATTTGACAAAGCTGCAAAAGAAGCAGGTCTTAAATCTGTTACAATTAATGGTGATGCCTATTCAAACGAAGTTCGACAGCAGGTAATTGATGAACTTAAAAAATTCGGAACAAAAGTAGACCTTTTAGTTTATTCTCTGGCTTCTCCTGTAAGAACAGACCCGGAAACAAAAGTAATGTACAAATCAGTAATCAAGCCTATCGGCCAGTCGTACAGCGGTAAATGCCTTGATATTATTGCAGAAAAACTTACAGAAGCAAGTGCAGAACCTGCAAATGAAGAAGAAATGGCAAACACTGTAAAAGTAATGGGCGGTGAAGACTGGAAACTCTGGATTGATGCTTTGACAAAAGCCGGTGTTTTAAATGAAGGCGTTTGCACAGTTGCTTACTCGTACATCGGACCGGAATTGAGTCATGCAATTTATCGCGACGGAACAATCGGTGGTGCAAAAAAACATCTTGAAAAAACAGCACGCGAACTTGATGCTCAGCTTAAATCAGAGTTAAAAGGAAGTGCGTACGTTTCAGAAAACAAAGGTCTTGTAACACGTTCTTCTGCAGTAATTCCTGTAATTTCATTCTATCTTGCAGTACTCTTTAAAGTAATGAAGTCGATGAATATTCACGAAGGCTGTATTGAACAGATGGAACGCCTTTTTGCAGAACGCCTTTACTGTGGTTCAAACAGTGAAATGACAACTGTTCCTGTTGATTCTGAAAACCGTATCCGTATGGACGACTGGGAACTTAGGGATGATGTACAGGCTAAGGTTGTAGAAAATATGAACAAAACTACAGATGATAATCTTGCTGAATACTGCGATCTTGCTGGTTATAAACACGATTTCCTTTCTGCTAACGGATTTGATGTTGCAGGTGTAGATTATTCAAAAGATGTCGAAAGGTTTGATATAATTTAAAATGAAGTTTATAATATAAGAAAACTCATTTTATTATGGAGGATGAAATGAATAAATACAAAGGTACTCAAACAGAAAAAAATCTGGAAACTGCTTTTGCAGGCGAAAGTCAGGCAAGAAACAAATATACTTATTTCGCTTCGACAGCAAAAAAAGAAGGTTTTGAACAGATAGCTGCTTTGTTCTTGAAAACTGCTGATAATGAAAAGGAACATGCAAAAATGTGGTTTAAAGAACTTGGTGGAATCAGTTCAACTGCAGAAAACCTTGCAGCTGCTGCTGAAGGCGAAAACTATGAATGGACAGATATGTATGACGGTTTTGCAAAGACAGCAGATGAAGAAGGTTTCCCTGAACTTGCTGCAAAATTCCGTGCAGTTGCTGCTATCGAAAAGACTCACGAAGAACGTTACCGCGCATTACTCAAAAACGTAGAAACAAAACAGGTTTTTGAGAAGAGCGAAGTAAAAGTATGGGAATGCCGCAACTGCGGACATATCGTAGTAGGAACAAAAGCTCCTGAAGTATGTCCTGTTTGTGCACATCCACAGAGCTATTTTGAAGTTCACGCAGAAAATTATTAAGACCACTTCAGAAAACTTGCTATTGCAATTTTTTGAATTCATCAATTAATTAATCAACGGATGCCGGGTTTTGCATTTGCACAAAATCCGGCATTTGTCTTTATATAATTCAATATAAACAGAAAATTGTGTGGTAAAAATCTAAAAAAACACGTATACTGTTTATATGAAACATTCAATGCAAAAATTACAGGAAGCTGTAAAACAATTCGGTCCGCTTTGTGTCGGACTAGATACAGACCCGTCTTATATTCCGGAAAATATCTTAAAAAATTATTCATCACCAGCAGATGCTGTTCTTGCTTACAATCTTGCTCTGATTGAACGCATTAAACAAGACGAAAGCGCTGCATGTTTTAAAATTCAAATTGCATATTATGAGGCAATGGGGCTTGCAGGAATGGAAGTCTACGCAAAGACTTTGAAGGCTGTAAAAGATGCCGGTTTTATTGCGATAAGCGACGTAAAGCGCGGTGACATTGCGGCAACGGCAGGTGCTTATGCAAGGGCGCATTTTACAGGCGATTTTGAATCTGACATTATTACGATAAATCCATATATGGGTTTTGATACGTTAAAACCTTTTGCAGAATATACTGCAGCGCAAAAAGGCGCAAAGGGAATGTTTGTTCTGTTGAGGACTTCAAATCCTGGAATGACTGACATTGAACAGCAGGAATTAAAATCAGGCGGACGTGTTCTTGACAGAGTAGGGGAAGAACTTAATTCAATTTATAACGAGAGTCTCTTGGAATATCCTGAAGAAGAGTGCAGCCCGGTTGGCGCTGTTGTCGGCTGTACAGAAGAAAGCGATGCAAGATATTTGAGGGATACTTATCCGAATATTTTCTTTTTAATTCCGGGCTACGGGGCGCAGGGCGGCGCTGCAAAAATCTGCGGAATACTTTTGCAAAAGTGCGGCGGAACAGTAAATTCAAGTCGTGGCATTTTGTGTGCATGGAAAAAAGACATTGCGCTTGACGAAAAACGCAATTCCGGAATTCTTACGATGCAGGATATTATCAATTCAAGTGCAAAAGCTGCGTTAAGTTCAAAAAAAGAATTGATGAGTTTTTAAGTTTTATTTTTAGGTGAATTTATGAGTGTAACAAAAGACTGCAGCGGCAATACAATTCCTGTTTATGCAAAAGGTTTTGTTTCGCAGATTAATGTTGTAAAAGAAGCTGTTCCTGAGGGAAGCGTTTTTTCTGTTAAAGTGAATCTGACTGTAAAAGAAAAATCTGTTGCAAAGCCCGGTCAGTTTTATATGATTCGTGCAGACAAAGGAAAATGTCTTTTAGGCCGCCCTATCAGCGTATTCCACTCGACTGTCTTAAAAGAAAACGAAAATAAAACAAAAGACATCTGCGTAGAATTTTTAATCTTAAAAAAAGGACGCGGAACGCAGGAACTTTGCTCGCTTGAAAAATCAGATAAAGTTGATATTTTAGGACCGCTTGGAAATGTTTTTCCATTGCCAAAAGTTCAGAAAAAAAATGGCGGCGCGCTAGAAAAAAAAGTCTGCATTATCGGTGGCGGAATCGGAATTGCGCCAGTTGCAGGTTTTGCAGAAACGCTTGCTCCAAAGTCGTATGATTTTTATGCTTGTTTTAAAAGCGGTAAATACGGAATAAAAAACATTAAGCCTGCAAAACTTTTTGTGACTACTGATGACGGAAGTTTTGGCATAAAAGGAATGTTGCCCGATGCGCTTGATGTTGAAAAAGTACAGGAATATTCCTGCGTTTATGCGTGTGGTCCTTCTCCAATGCTTTCGTATGTAAAAGAGATTTGTGAAAAGTCAGGCGTAAAATGCTATCTGAGTATGGAAGCACGAATGGCATGCGGAATGGGTGTCTGCCTTGGCTGTACGATAGAAACTACAGAAGGATATAAACGCTGCTGTAAGGACGGACCTGTTTTTGATGGTGAAAAATTAATTTTTACTAAGCCGTCTGTGGCAGCGCCTCAAGTTATCGAAGCTTCCAAAAATAAAAAAGTAAAGCCTGACTTGACTGTAAAAATCCGTGATGTTGTTTTTCAGAATCCTGTAATTGCTTCGTCAGGAACATTTGGTTTTGGAACAGAATATAAAAATGTATTTGACGTAAACAAACTCGGAGGAATTTCAAGCAAAGGTCTGACATTAGAAGCCCGGCAGGGAAATTCCGGCATAAGAATCTGGGAAACTCCGTCAGGACTGATGAATTCAATTGGGCTTCAGAATCCGGGAATTCCTCATTTTATAGAAAACGAGCTTCCAGAAATGCTCAAGTTAAAACCAGTTACGATTGCCAATTTGTCAGGTTCAACTCTTGAGTCTTATATAGAAGGCGCAAAACTTCTTGAAAAAACAAAAGTGCCTGTCATCGAATTGAATATTTCGTGTCCTAATGTTTCTGCCGGCGGCGCTGCTTTTGGAATGAACTGTTCTACTGCGAAAGACATTACAAAAGAAATCCGCGCAGTAACAACAAAGCCACTGATTGTAAAACTTACTCCGCAAGCGCCTGACATTGTTTCTGTAGCCCTTGCATGTATCGACTCTGGTGCTGACGGAATTTCGCTTTGCAATTCTTTTCAGGGTGTAGCAATTGATATTGAAAAAGGCCGCCCTGTTTTTGACAAGGTAAAGGCTGGTTTTGGAGGTCCTGCTGTCCGTCCGATTGCAGTCAGGCTTGTTTACGAAGTATGTCAGGCAATAAAAGGATTGCCTAAAGAAAAACAAGTGCCAGTCATTGCAATTGGTGGAATTGCAGAGTGGCAAGATGCCGTTGAATTTATTATGGCAGGTGCGACAGCTGTTCAAGTTGGAACTAATACTTTTGCAAATCCAAATACAATGGTTGAGATTGTTGATGGTCTTAAGTCATTTATGGCAAGAAAAGGCTTTAAGACAATTGAAGACTTTAGAGGCTGTGCATTGTAGATAAGGACAGAGCCTGTTAGTTTTTTCTTAACCGTTGTCGGTTTTTGAAATTGAAGGTTTCTGAAAATTGACGGTGTAATCTGTATGTGGTATATTAAAGAAAAAGGAAGCGCCCGATTCCGTCGGTCGTCTCCACGTGAACTAATGATAAGGCCGCCGTGGGTTCAATCAGGACGGCTTTATTTTTTACTCTTTATTATTGTTATAATATGAGAGCACTGCAATAATTGTCATAATCAGCGTAGCAACACAAGTTACTGTAGTATTTTTATATTCACCGCAAAAATGCGGTGAATAACCTTCCCAATCTCCGCATATAGCAGAATTCAAAAAATTATGCTTAAATAAAACCATCAAATTCACTCAAACCCAGGAGACCCAAAACATGAAAAAAGATTTCGGAAAACAGACATGGCTTTACCCAATGCCAGTATTCATCATCGGAACATACGATAAAGACGGAAATGCAGATCTTATGAACGCTGCATGGGGCGGAACTTTTAACAGCAACCAGATCTGTATCTGCGTGGACAAAAGTCACAAGACAACAAAGAATGTAAAAGAAACAAAAGCCTTTACTGTAAGCATTGCCGACGTAGAAAATCTTACAGCTTGCGATTATGTAGGAATCGTTTCTGCAAATGATACTTCGGACAAAATCGCAAAATCAGGCTTCCATCTTACAAAAAGCAAATTCGTAAATGCACCAGTTGTTGACGAACTTAAAATGGTTCTTGAATGCGAGATGGTAAGCTACAACGAAGAAACAGAACAGCTTATCGGAAACATCATCAATGTTGCAGCCGATGATTCTGTTTTAACAGACGGTAAAATCGATCCTTCAAAGTTCAATCCGATAACTTATGATTCTGTAAATCATAATTACATCGCTTTAGGTTCAGTTGCCGGAAAAGCATTCGATGCCGGAAAGGCGCTGAAATAAGCAGATAAATTTTACAGAACATTTTCTTGCAATGAAAATTCAATATAAACTCAAAAGCATTAACCGAAGCTTTATTCCCAAATCCCTCAAAATTTGCTATCATAAATCACTATGATAAAAACATTATATGCAAATGAAATTGAACCAAAATGGTTCGCCGGTCGTGACTTTGAAGGCACAAATGAAACAGTTCAGAACGTCATTCAGGATGTAATCAAAAACGGTGACGCTGCTGTCAAAAAGTATGGTGCAATGTTTGATGTATCAAGCCCAGAAACAATCCAGATTCCAGAATCAGAATTAAAAGCTTGTGCAGAAAAACTCAAAAAAGAAAAACCAGAAACTTACAACGCCCTCGTTCATTCACATGACCTTGCATATAAATTTGCTCTTCGCCAGAGAAAATCCTTTGATGACTTTGAAGAAGAATTACAGCCGGGGCTTTTTACCGGACAGAAAACAATTCCTGTAGAAAAAGCTGGAGTTTATGTTCCGGCAGGAAGATTCCCTTTACTCTCAACTGTTGTAATGACAGTAACTCCTGCAATTGCAGCCGGTGTTGATGATTTGGTTTTGTGTACACCACCTCGTGTTCACCCTGATGATCTTGCTGCGGCAAAAGAGCAGGGTACCGGCGTTCCTGGTAAACCATTTGTTGGCGGTAAGCCTTATGCAGACGAAGGAATTCTTGCTGCGGCCTATATCTGTGGTGCAAAAAAAGCATTTGCAGTTGGCGGCTCACAGGCAATCGCTGCCATGGCTTACGGAACAGAAAGTGTTCCTTGCGTTGATGTAATTGTAGGACCAGGAAACAAATTCGTTGCTGCTGCAAAAAAAGAAGTTTACGGTAAAGTTGGAATCGACATGGTTGCAGGTCCAACAGAGGTTTTTGTAATCGCAGACAGTTCTGCAGATCCACGCTGGGTTGCAGCAGACCTTTTGGCTCAGGCAGAACACGACATTGTAGCTCAGCCAGTTATGGCAACTCCTGATGCTGACTTTGCAAAAAAAGTTGCAGAAGAAATTGAAGTTCAGCTTGCAGAGCTTCCTACAAAAGAAACTGCCCGTGCATCAATCGACACATACGGCCGCATCATCATCACAGAAAGCCTCGAACAGGCTGCAGAAATTGCAAACCGCAAAGCTCCAGAACACCTTGAGCTTGCCCTTAGCGAAGGCGCAGAACGTGACAAAATTGCCGCAATGGTTCGTAACTACGGTTCACTTTTTATCGGACACTATGCTGCTGAAGTATTCGGAGATTACTCTGCAGGTCTTAACCACACACTTCCAACCTCTGGCGCTGCTCACTATTCAGGCGGCTTGAGTGTAAGAATGTTCCTTAAGACTGTGACAACCCTCCGTGCAAAAGAGGGCTCAGAAGGAATGAAGAACTCTGCAGTTGCGGCAGGCGCACTTGGAGATGCTGAAGGTCTTGCAGCACACGCAAAGGCTGCAAGAATACGTCTGGAAAAATAAGAGGAAATATATGTTAAGAATTACAAAGCTTGGTGAAGATGTTTTAAGACAGGTTGCTGTTCCTGTTGAACCAGAAGAAATTAATGATGAGTTTCGTGTGCTTATAAATGAAATGTTTGAAACAATGATTGAGGCAAACGGTGTTGGACTTGCAGCTCCACAGGTAGATATCAGCAAAAGATTTTTTGTTGTAATCGCTGATGATGATGTTCGCCGCGTTTTCATCAACCCTCAGATTATTTCGACATCAAACGATTTGGTTGATTACGAAGAAGGATGCCTTAGCTTGCCAAAGATTTATGAAAACATAAAGAGACCGTCGCAGGTAACTGTTCAGGCGCTGAACGAACACGGGAAGCCGTTTACGATAGAGGCAGACGGACTTCTGGCGCGTATAATTCAGCATGAAAACGACCATCTTAACGGTATCGTCTTTATTGACAAGGGCGACCCAGAATTTGCAAAACAGGCAGAGCAGACAATGGCAAAGCGTGCTGCCAGATATTTAGAAAAACAAAAAGCAAAAGAAGCAAAAGCAAAAAAAATAGAAGCCAAGCTTCTTGCACGAGGAAAAAAGTGATAAAAGTTTTGTATGCAGGAAGTCCACAGGCTGCTGCGGATACATTGAAGATCTTAATTCAAAACAGCAGTACTCATAATTTTAAAATCGTTGGTGTCCTTACAAATCCGCCGGCTGCAAAAGGGCGTCATAAAGAATTAGTGCCGACGCCTGTAGAGCAGACTGCAAAAGAATTTTCTACGCAGGAAAACCAAATTCCTGTTTTTTCACCAGAGCATTTGACAGCCGATGTCCGCGAAAAAATTATTCCTCTCGGTGCAGATATCCTTGTATGTTTTGCATACGGTCATATTTTTGGACCTAAGTTTCTGTCGATGTTCCGGTTTGGGGGAATAAATCTGCATCCGTCACTTTTGCCTAAGTATCGCGGTTGTTCTCCTGTTCCTGCTGCAATTTTAAATCGTGACAAAGAAACTGCGTTTACTGTTCAGACTTTAGTACAGGAAATGGACGCAGGAAATATTCTGGTGCAGGAAAAAGTCATTCTTGATGGAACTGAAACTTCTGAATCACTTTTAAATGAATGTGCAGTAAAAGGTGCAGAATTGATTTCAAATCTGCTGTCAGAACTCCAGAAAACAGATTCCCTTCCGCAAGGAATGGCGCAACAAGGAACTCCAAGCTATACAAAGATAATTCAAAAAGAAGACGGACGGATTGATTGGACAAATTCTGCAGAACAAATTGATGCGCAGATTCGTGCTTACTTTCCTGAGCCCGGTTGTTTTTGTCTGACTGGAACAGATGAAAATCCTGAAAACCTGCGTATTCTTGAAGCAAAAGTGTTGAATAAAGAAAAGCCTGAATATAATGATAAAATACCGGGAACTGTGCTTGCGTTTGACAAACCGACTGGCATCTGGGTAAAGACAGGTGGTGGAATTCTTTGCATTACGAAACTTCAGCGTCAGGGAAAAAATGCAATGGGATATAAAGACTTTATGAACGGTACACGCAATTTTATTGACACGCTATTGAAGTGAGTTAATTAATCAAGTATAGTATAAAAATAGGTCTTAAAAAGAATATAAAGGTGTTTTTTTATGGCAGAAAAAAATAAAAAGAAAAAATCCTTGAAAGAAGTTTTTCAGCATATAGGTTTTTCGATTACAAATACAAAAGAAGTTATGCAGCAGTGCGGTTCAGCGTTTGTTTGGTATACGATTGCTCTGTTTTTGATAATGGGAATTGTATGCGTTGCCGTTTTTCTTGGAGCAAATAAAGGTTACGAACGCGTACTTGTTCCTGATGTAGTCGGCTCAAATATTATACGTGCCCAGTTGCTTTTGCAGGAAAAGGAACTTTATCCAAGACTTCAGATGAGGTATTCAGATACTCCGGGGCAGGCAGGACAGGTTATTTCGCAGACTCCTAAACCGGGTGCTGTCGTTAAGGCATCGAGCCGCGTTACGCTTGTTGTAAGCCGCGGAATTGTGTTTGATTATGTCGGAAATTATGTCGGAACAAATCTTGATGCATTGAAGACGACTTTGGATGCACTTTATGCCGGGGCAGAAATCCCGTCCATAAAAATTGCAGCACCGATTTTTAAACAGGATTCTTCTTTGCCGGGAACTATTCTTGAACAGGATCCGCCAGAGGGAACTGCAATTACCCAGCCGATTGAATTGAAATTAGTTGTTTCAAGCGGTTTGCAAAAACCTGTAGTAGAAGTTCCTGATTTTGTCGGAAAAACTGTTACAGAGGTTTTATCTCTGATGAGTACGACAAAACTTACTTTTGATTTTACGCAACACATTGCAACGGAGTCTGAAGTTCCTGGAACAGTTGTGAAACAGGTAAATCCAAATCATAAGCAGAGCGTTTCAGAATATTCGCACATTCAGCTTGAATTTGCAATGCCGCAGATTACAGAAGAAACTGAAACTGACGAAATTCCAAAAGCTCATGATATTACAAACAGGACAGAGTCAGAAACTGCAGAAGATTCTCTTGTCCGCGATACGACAAATTACGTTCATGGAATTTACTCGACTATGATTCCTGAGTATCCGTACGCCGTTCCTGTAAAGCTAGATGTAATTCCGCAGGAAGGATCTCGTTATGGAATTGCGACTTTCAATCATGTTGGTGGGGCTCTTACAGTTCCATATGCTGTACCTCACGGTTCCGTTCTGGTGCTGAGTGTCTTAGATAGAGAAGTTGAACGCGTTTCTGTCCAATAGAAAAGAATATGAATAAGCCTTTAATTTGCCTTACGCTTACTTGTCCTACGATACAAGAAGATTTAAAACTGATTGAAAAATATCGTTCCTATATTGATTTAGTTGAACTGCGTGCAGACTATCTTTCTGAAGATGAATGCCTTCATATCAGGCAGTTTCCGCGCCTTGCAAACATTCCGTGTATTTTGACAATACGACGCCGCATAGATGGCGGTCAGTATGTTGGCGGTGAAGCTGCAAGAACAATGCTTTTTGCACGTGCTATGGCTTTTGCTACACAGGACAACAGGAATAATTTTAATTACGTTGATTTTGAAGAAGATTTTCATATTCCGAGTTTGCAGGATGCAGCGCTTGCATTTGGAACTAAAATTATAAGAAGTTTCCACGACATAAATAATCCAGTTCACGATATTATCGAAAAATGCAATTCAATGCGGAAAACAGGTTTTGAAATTCCCAAGATTGCGTTTATGCCTCATTCATTGCAAGACGTAACGCGCCTTTTTGAAGAAACAAAAAATTTTACTGAGTATGACCATATTCTTTGTGCGATGGGTGAACTTGGAACGCCTTCAAGAATTTTATCTTATAAAACTCATTCGTACCTGACGTATTGTTCGCCTAACGAGACTTCTAGCAATCTGAATTCGATAGGACATCTTGACCCGGTTACATTAAATGACATTTATCATTTTAGGGAGCTAAACGAAGATACAAAAATCTACGGAATAACAGGTTACCCTCTGCCTTACACTTCAAGTCCTGAACTTCATAACAAAGGCTATAAAAACCACAATATGAATGCAGTTTATATTCCTGTCAGAAGTCAGAAAATTTCTGAAACTATAGAATTCTGTAATTCAATCGGAATTGAAGGGTTGTCAGTTACGATTCCTCATAAAGAAACTGTACTTGCAGAACTTGACGGAATTGATGAAGAAGTTGCAGAAATCCGTGCTTCAAATACTCTTGTAAAAAAAGAAGGCGGCTGGATTGGATATAATACAGATGCCAGCGGTTTTATGAAAGCGCTTCAGGAATTTTTAGGAGTTGAAAAACTCAAGCGCCGCCGTGTTGCAATTATCGGTGCAGGTGGAGCTGCCCGTGCTGTAGCGTATGCAATAAAAAAACTTGGCGGAAAAGCATGTATTTTTAACCGGACAGTTGCAAATGCAAAAATAATTGCAAATAAATATGGTTTTGCATATTCGCAGTTAAACTCTGAATGTGTAAGTGAGCTTGATTTATATTCAGATATCATAATTCAGACTACTTCCGTAGGGGCGGGTTATTACGGTCCTTCCAACGAAAAAAATGATCCGATTTATTTTTATAACTTCAAGGGGAACGAAAGCGTTTACGATATTATTTATTCTCCGGAAGTAACGCCGATGATGGCGAGGGCGAAAGCTTCAGGATGCAAAGTTTCCAACGGATATTCGATGTTAAGACATCAAGGCTATAAACAGTTTAAATTATTTACAGGAGTTGATTACTAAAATGACTCAAAGTGAACAGAAAGAACTTGTTGCTTCAACGGCGGTTGATACACTGATAAACGAAGGCAAAATTTTTTCAGGAATGAAAATCGGGCTTGGTACAGGTTCAACTGCGATTCCTGCAGTAAAGCATCTTGCAAAAAGAATCAATGACGGAACTTTAAAAGACATAAAGGCTGTTGTAACGAGTTTTGGTACTCAAAATCTTTGCGAAGAATTGAATATTCCGGTTTACTCGATGAATGACAAAGTAATCGGCGGTCATCTTGATTTGGCCATTGACGGCGCTGATGAAGTTGACCCGGATAACAATGTAATCAAAGGTGGTGGAGCTGCTCTTTTGCGCGAAAAAATCGTTGCGTATAATTCAACTTTGTTTGTAGTTGTTGCAGATTCAACAAAAATTGTAGATTCACTCGGAACAAAATTTCCGCTTCCTGTTGAAATTGTCGGTGAGGCACGAGTTCCTGTTGAAAAAGCTTTGAATTCTATTGGCGCTGAATGTGTTTTGCGAGAGGGTGTCCGTAAGTGCGGTCCTGTCATTACTGACAATGGAAATCAGATTCTGGACATTTTGTGGAAAAGTCCTGTTAATCCTGCCGAAATGGAAGATAAGATAAATTCGATTGTCGGTGTTGTTGAAAACGGCTTTTTTACAAAAAATAAACCTGTAGTATTTACGTTTGACGGCAGCAAAGTAATTAAGCGATAGTTTTAAAACTGTTTGATTAATTATGTTCAATCCATTTCCGTCAGACAGCGCAAAAAAGTATGCACTCGAATTCATAAATGAACTTGAATCAGGAAAATCAATTTGCGATTTTAACGGAATGTTCGGTATTCTTGTCTGCCGCAAAAAAAATGAAGACGGAACTGTTAATCAGACAGGAGGCGATATCGTTTTAAAAGCGTTTTCCGGGCAGTATAAAAGCAAATGGAATTATGAAGGGTTTGTTCCTGCGCTTGTAAAGCAAGATGAATATGACAAAGCGGTAATTGAAAATGACAGGCAGATTCACCTGTTGTCAGAGATTCCTTTTGGCGAAACAACAGAAGAAAAACAACTGCGTGATAAAAAGCGCATTCAGCTTTGCAATGAAACGCTCAAAAAAATTTATTCACTTTATGAATTTGTCTGCTTTGACGGTATAAAGCGCAATTTTGATTTTTTAAATTCACAGATAAAATTTAATGCAAATTTATCCGAAGAAAAACTTTTGCCGACAGGAACAGGTGATTGTGCCGCTCCAAAACTTTTGAGTTATGCCTTCAGCAAAAATCTTTTGCCGGTAAGTCTTGCAGAGTTTTACTGGGGAAAGGCGAACACAAGATTTGAACATAAAAAATTTTATCCTCCATGTGATGAAAAATGCCGTTTTATTTTACCTGCGATTCTTGGTCTTGAAATTCTTTATCGTGACGAACATATTATCGTAGTAAATAAAAATTCCGGGTTGTTGTCAGTTCCTGGGAGAACTCCTGACAAACAGGATTGTGCAGTAAGCCGCGTAAAAAAATTGTTTCCGGAGTGTATCAGTCAGCCTTCTGTTCACAGGCTTGATATGGATACTTCTGGGATTCTGGTTCTTGCATTTACGGCAGAAGCTCAGCGCAAACTGTCAGTTCAATTTCAGAATGGAGAAATACAGAAAAAATATATAGGTGTTATTGACGGAGTTTTAGGTTGCTTTTGCAATTTTGAAAATAAAAATGCAGCTGGTCTTGGTGGTTTTCAAAAAACGGATTCTGAATATAAATGTGGCAGGGTTTTGCCAAATCAGACAGAAGGTCAGATTGAATTAAAATTCCGCCTTGATGTCGAAAACCGACCGCATCAGATTTACGATGAAGTGTATGGTAAACTTGGAATTACCCGGTGGAGAAAGCTTCGCGTATGGAAAATGGGCGGGCGAAATGTTACGAGTATTGAATTTACTCTTTTGACCGGGCGTACACATCAATTAAGACTTGCTTCTGCGAGCAGACTCGGTTTTGGAATTCCAATTGCCGGCGATAATCTTTATGGCAGACAGAATGATAATGAACGCTTGCTGCTGCATTCAAATTATATATGCTTTAAACATCCTGTTACAGAAAAGCAAATGGAATTTTTTTGTGAACCTGATTTTAAATATTAAAATCAGTTCATCAGTTTATTTAAAATTGGATCACGCTGCCTCCAATTTTTTACGACTTTTACTTGAATGTCCAAATCGATTTTGTAGTCAAAAATTTTGCGCAGTTGTTTTAAAGATTCGATTCTGATTGTCTTGATCATTGAAGCGCCTTTTCCGATGACGATTCCTTTTTGCGATTCGCGTTCAACGCACAAAAATGCCCTGACCCACAACGTTTTGCCTTCGTTCCGCATTTCCATATCTGAAATGTCAACGTAGAGTGCATGCGGGATTTCTTCTGAAAGCCTGTTGATTGCCTGACCGCGAATGACTTCTGCAATTCTAAAACCGACTTCCTGGTCTGTATAAAATTCCTCGGGATAAAGATGAGGCGCTTCTGGAGCAAGGTTATAAAGTGCTTTTAAAACGTCGTTGATGCCAGTGTCGTTTTTTGCAGAAATTTGAATAATCCGTTCTGCAGGAATTTCGGGCAGTTGGGCTTTGATAAAATCCATCGCTTTTGAAATTCTGTTTTCTGCAATGTCAATTTTATTGACGGCAACAACAGTTCTTGCAGAAAAAGGCTTTACTAAAGATGCTGTCAGCGTTTCTTCTTCGGCAAAATCGCGGCTGGCATCGATTATGTACAAGATACATTCGCATGATTCGAGTTGCTCTCGTGCAATTTGCTGGAGTTTTAAGTTCAGTTTTTTTTCTGAAATGTGGTAGCCCGGTGTGTCAACGAAAACCAGCTGACCAAAAGAAGTGTTTACGATTCCTTTGATTGCGTTTCTTGTTGTCTGCGGAACAGGACTTACGATAGAAACAGGTTCTCCGCTTGCAGTATTCAGGAAAGTTGACTTTCCGCTTGAAGGTCTGCCTATGATTGCGACAAGGGCAGTCTTTGGACCTGCAGGGTTATAATTGTCATTCTGATATTCATTTTGAAAATTATTCATATAATTCAGTATATAGCAAAAATAATTTTTGACAAAGCATAAATTTAAGGTTTATAATTATTTAATTGATTTTATAAATCTCGTTGAGGGTTATGATGAAAAAAAATTGTAAGTTGTCATCATTTTTTTTGTTGTGCTGTTTCTTTTTTGCCAGTTGCGGAAAAGAAAAATATGATATGGTAAAAGTTAAAGGTGGCAGTCTGTCAAAAGATTTTCTTGAGATGATTGTTGACATTGATTCTGAAGAAACTGCGCTTTCTGCAGAAAATGGTTTTTCAATTTCGGTAAGTGACTTTTATATTTCAAAATTTGAGGTTACACAGAAATTATATCAGGAAGTAATGTCAAGTGAACTTGACGCAAATCCTTCTCCTTCATATTTTCACGAAAATCCTGCTGAAAACGAAGTTCAAGAACTGCGACCTGTAGAGCGGCTTTCTTGGTATGACTGCCTGTTTTTTTGCAATAAGCTGAGTGAACGCGAAGGTCTTGAGCCTGTTTACATTATCGAAAATATCGAACGTTATTCAAAAGATAAAGCTATAAAACGTGCTGTTGTTTCTGCTGATTATTCAAAGAACGGTTACAGACTTCCTACTTGTGCAGAATGGATGTATGCAGCAAACGGCGGTTTAAAAACAAAGTTTTCTGGCAAATACAGTGGAAGTGAAGAGATTTCAGAAGTTGCATGGTATGTAAATAATGCCGATGGAAAAACTCATCAAGTCGGTTTAAAAACACCGAATGAACTTGGATTGTATGACATGACAGGAAATGTTGCCGAGTGGTGCTGGGATTATGTTTGGTCTGACACTTTTGAAAATATAGAATATTCAGATTATACGGGACCTGATGCAGAACGGTACAGATATATAAAAGGCGGTTGCTTTATAGAAGAAAGTGCTGGTGCAGAGTTTCCGTATGAAATTTATGATGGTATCGGAGGAATTCAAGGTTTGAGGTATTATAACACAGGATTTCGTATTGCAAGAAATGCAAAGTAGATTTTAAAAGTTTGGTGATGCCGGAATTTTTTTGAGCATCAGTTTTTGTTGATAATTTGTAAAAAGTAGAAGTAGATAAAAAATGGAAGTAATTCAAAATTTAGTAGAGTATTACGATGAACTTTATCCTGTTTCTGCAGAGCAGTTTGATTTTTATAAGTCTTTATTACAGGAATATTCAAAGCCTGTAAAATTTTTAGGAATCGGTTGCGGAACAGGGGTTTTGGAAAGCCGGCTTGCAAAGGAAATTACAGATGTTACAGGGCTTGAAACAATAAAGGAACTGCTTGATTCTGCAACAAGAAAACATAGGACGCAGCTTATGTCAATCAGGTTTTTCAAGATGTCGACAATTGAAATGGCACGATTTCTTGGAAAAAAATTCTATAATGTAATTTCATGTCTGAATGACAGAATTATTTTTATTCACGATGAAATTTTACTCAGAAAATTCTTTTTTGACTGCAAGCAGCTTCTGGTAGACAATGGAAGTCTTGTGCTGACTTTGACTAATTATGATTTGTACAGAAATCAGCCGGTTGCGTTTTTGCCAGAACGATGCAGTATGCGTGCAAAATTGAAAAGCAAACTTGAATTTTTAAATAACGGATATTTTTTAACACGGACAATCGAAACAGGTAACGGCAAGGTCATCCCGATTTATACAAAGACTTCTGTTTATCCTATAACGATGGCAGAGATAAAAAAGTTTGCAATGGAAGCCGGATTTTCTGTTGTAAATTTTTTTAACGGTTATTGCAAAGAAAATCTTGATTCTAAAAGTTCAGAGATAATGGTTGTAATAAAATAGCAAATTGCGCCGCGTTTATATAACTTTTACGGAACGTTGATTATTTCCCGCGGTTTGCTTCCGTTTGCAGGTCCTACAATTCCTCTGGCTTCCATTTCTTCTACAAGGCGCGCGGCGCGGTTGTAACCGATTTTGAGCCGTCGCTGAATGTATGAGGCAGATGCTTTGCCAGCTTCTATTACTATTTCAAGTGCTTTGTTGTAAAGTGGATCATCGCCATCGCCAAATAAACTTGGTTCTGCAAATTCATCGTCTTCGTCTTCGACAAAAATTTCATCATCGATATATTCTGGTTCGCCGAAGCCTTTGACGTATTCAACTACGTTTTCAACTTCCTGATCGCTTACATAAGTTCCCTGAATACGAACCGGGAACGGATCAGTTGCACTTGCATAAAGCATATCGCCGCGTCCTAAAAGTTTTTCTGCGCCAACCTGATCAATGATGATGCGGCTATCCATTTTTGAAGCTACCATAAATGCAATTCGTGAAGGAATGTTTGCTTTTATCAAACCAGTAATGACATCGATGGACGGACGCTGTGTTGCAAGTACAATATGGATTCCGACAGCGCGGCTCATGGCACAAAGTCGTGCGATTGTAGATTCGAGTTCTTTACCGGTTGTTGCCATAAGGTCTGCAAATTCATCGATGATGACGACAATGTATGGTAGCTTTTCTGTTGCGATATGGCGTTCTTCAACCCGCTTGTTGTAATTGATTATGTCGCGGACACCAAGCCCGTCAAGCAAGGCATAACGCCGTTCCATTTCGCAAAGGCAGTATTGAAGTGATTGCAGCGCTTTTTTTGGTTCTGTAATTACAGGTGTCAAAAGATGCGGAATATCGTTATAAAGTTTTAACTCGACGATTTTAGGGTCAACTAAAATCAGCTTTACTTCGTTTGGAGAGCGTTTATACAGAATTGACAGAATGATGCTGTTTACGCAGACAGATTTTCCTGAACCTGTTGAACCTGCAATTAGAAGGTGAGGCGTTTTTGCAATGTCAAGAAGCTGGGCTTCTCCCTGAATGTCTTTTCCGAGAACAACTGGAATTGCCATCTTTTTGTATTCGCTCAGATTCTGTTCTATAAGCTCGCGGAAAGTTACGATTGCGCGGTCTTCGTTAGGAACTTCGATTCCGACGGCGCGTTTACCTGGAATTGGTGCTACGATTCTGACGGAACTTGCAGCGAGGCGCAGGGCTATGTTGTCCTGCAGTGCGACGATTTTGCTGAGCTTTACACCTGGTGCAGGCAGGATTTCAAACATCGTTACGACAGGACCTTTTCTGATTCCTGTAACTTCGGCGCTTATTTTAAATTCATTTAACGTTTCTTTTAACTGTGCTGCAGCATCGTTTGTTTTGCTATCAATTACCCAATATTTTTGGTCTTCAAATTCTGCAAGCAAGCCTTCTGTAGGAATTTTGTAAGGACCTTTTCTCCGTTCTGTAACGCCTGATTTTTGCTGTCGGATTTCTGCAGCGGCTTCTTTCATTGAAATTTGTTCATGCTCAGTCTCTGGCTCAGTTTCGCTTTCCTGTATTGAGTCAAAGTCGCTGTCGGATTCATTGTTCTGGTCTTCGTCCGGCTCGGTAGAAAAATCTGTTTCAAAAGGAATGTCAGAATCTTCGTCTTGATTTATTTCATTTTCGTTGGAATCAAATTCTGGGATTGAGATTTCGTCTTTGTCTGAAGTTTCCTCTGTTTTAAAATCTTCCTGAATGTCGTTTTGCATTGTTCGAACGCTGTTGATGTTTTCGCGGATTTCTCTGTCCATTTGCGAAAAAATGTCAGAAATTCCATGCGAGCTGTCAAGGTCTGCTTTTACCATTGTCAAATCAGAATGTTCAGCCGGTGTTTCAGTTTTAAAATCTGCTTCGCTGTATTCATCTTGACTGTCATCAAAGTCATCGTTTTCAATATTATGATATTCATCTTCGTCAATGTAATCGCCGGAGTCAAAATCGTCTTCGTAGTTGTCTGAGTCTTCAAGATTATAGATTATGTCGTTTTCGTCGATTTCATCATCTTCATAGTTTTCGTCATCGTACTTATCAATTTCGCTTTCAGGTTCGTAGAGTTCAGTGTCAGAAACTAGCGGTTCTGCATCGGGCTGGTCAAGCGTAAAATCGGGGACTGCGTTTTCTTCAATTTGTTCTGTGTCTGTCGAATAAAAAGTAGAATCGTCCTCAGTTGATTTTTCAAGGTTTTCAAAAATGATTTCTGTGTCAGTTTTGGTTGTATCCTGTGTTGTATCCTGTAGATTTTGTGTTTTTGAAAATCCGTCGTAAAGGGGAATGTCGTTGTCTGCGGTATTAAAATCAAGTTCTGCTTCTTCTTTTTTTTGTCTGTGTAATTTTGAATTTCTGCGGAATACCAGACGTTCTGCGATAATGCCTGACAGGAGAAACTCGATTGCCATAACCAGAACTGTTGATATGACAGTTAGAACTAGCTTTACGATTTGAATCGGACCGTGCATTGAAGAGGCAGAAACTTTGTAAAGGTCTTGGCTTATGACTGCTGTAAAAAAAGGAATCAGGCTGGAACTTATATAAATGCAGGTTTTAAAAGTTATGTCAGAAATAAGGCATATCATTGAAACCGTAAAAAAGAAAACAGGAATCAGCAGGCAGCATATTCCGTAGGAATTTTTTATCAGCAGTCCTGTTTTTATCATAAAACCAGAAAATCCGCCTTTTAAGTTTTCTGCATTAAAAATAGAAAAGAGTAAGCTGAAGCTAAAAAAAACTGCTAATATAAAAAAGATAATCCCGGCAATAATCTGGGATATTCTGCTTTTTTTCATTCTGTTCCTCTAATTTGAAAAAGATAGATTTTCTTTACATAATTATCGGCTAAAAAAAAAGTATGTTTATGGATTTTTTTCCGGTGATATTTACAGTGATTTTTCTTGTTTTTTAATTCATTTTTGGTATAATTGAGAGTATGAAAACTTCTGCTGTAAAAACAATTGGAATTTTGACTTCTGGTGGTGATGCTCCGGGACTTAATGCTGCAATTAGAGGTATCTGCGCTGCAGGAATTAATGTATATGGGATGAAAGTTGTCGGCATAAAAAATGGTTACAAGGGATTTGAACAGGGACTTTGCGTGCCGATTGAAAAAAAAGATTTGCCGGAACTTCTTATGAAAGGCGGAACTGTCCTTGGTTCTACTCGTGAAAAACCTTTTAAAAATAAAGAAAAGATTAAGCAGACTGGTCTGTCTGCAGTTGAATCCATAAAAAAGCATTACAAACAATGGAAACTTGATGCGCTTGTTGTTCTTGGTGGAAACGGAAGCAATACAACCGCAGGACTTCTTGCAAAGGAAGGACTGAATGTAATCGGGCTGCCGAAGACGATTGACAATGATATTGTTCATACAGATTATACATTTGGATTTCATACGGCTGTAGATATTGCGACAGAATCAATTGAACGCATACAGACGACGGCGTTCAGTCACAGTCGTGTTATGGTCGTTGAAGTTATGGGACATAAAGTCGGCTGGATTGGACTTTATTCGGGAGTTGCCGGTGGTGCTGATGTAATTTTACTGCCTGAAATTCCGTATGATATAAAGAAAGTTGCAGAGAAAATCCGTGACGACAGAAAATCAGGAAAAAACTTTTCGATAGTTGTAGTTTCTGAAGGCGCGCTGAATAATGACGAGGCAAAACTTGATAAAAAGGCATTTAAGAAAAAACGTGCCGCAATGGGAATGTCGATAGGTGCGCGCGTTGCAGCAGAAATTGAAAAGGAAACTGGCTTTGAAACTCGTGTTACTGTCCTTGGTCATTTACAGCGTGGTGGAACTCCTGATTCTTATGACAGGTTTATGGCAACTCAATTTGGTGCGGCTGCTGCAGATTTTGCGGCGAGAGGTGAATTTGGAAAAATTCTTGTCTGGCAAAATCATAAAATTGTCGGTATTCCGCTTGAAGATGTTGCAAGTCAGATAAAGAGCATTGAGCTTGATAATCCGATGATAAAAACTGCAAAGAGTGTAGGTATTAGTTTTGGGGATTGAGTCTTTTCGCTGTCATAACTGTTCAAAATGTCTTGGAACAGGATGTATTGATGAACTTCCTGGAATGGGTGGCGTTAATAAAAATGAAAATTTTATTTTGAATTGTTCAGCATGGAAAAAGCTTTACGATGAAGAAGGCGCTGCAAAAGTTCCGGAACTGCCGAAAGAAAAAATACTTTCTCTTTTGCGTTATGCTCCAGTTACGGGTGCGGTAGAAAATATTGGCTGGGAAGACGAAGAAGATTTTTACTATGATTTTTTTGTTACATTGCATAATTCTGGTGTAAAATTTTCGATTGGAGATGGTTGTCCTGATTTAAAGCTTTTGTACGGAATAAGGGCTGTTCAGACAATTCAAAAAGAAAAAGATAAAAGTTGCAGGGCAGCTGTTTTCTTGAAGCCTTATCCAGACGAAAATCTGCTGAACAGAGTTGTCTGGAGTCTCCCTGTTGCAAGTCATATTGGAATTGACATTGATTCTTACAATATTGTGACTATGCGTAATAAAGTAAATCTTGAAAAAAAATCGGCAACTCAGATAAAATCCCTGATGAAGCGAGTGACCGTTCCGTTTGTCATAAAAGGTGTTTTTACTCGCGAAGATATTGAACTTGTGAAAGAAGTTAAACCTGATGTCGTTTACATTTCAAATCATGGCGGTCGCGTAGAAACTAGAAAGGGTAGTACTGCCCTTATGCTAAAAGAAACCGCGCCTTTACTGAAAAAGTATTGCAGCGAAATCTGGGTTGACGGCGGAATACGGTGCAAAAAAGATGTCGAACTTGCGTATTATTATGGTGCTAGTCAGGTTTTGCTTGCACGTCCGTTTATAAAAAATTATTGCTACAATGGTTATGTAGGAATCAGCGATTTTATTGAATAAATCTCATATTGTAGAATTTGCGCGCAATTATAATACGAAGTCATTCAGGAATTTTCCGATTCCGTCTTCGTCGTTTGAATTCTGCGTTACGTATTTTGCAATCTGCTGAATGTATTGCAAGCCGTTGCACATTGCAACAGAAAATCCTGTCATTCTTATCATTGATTCATCGTTCATACTGTCGCCGAACGCCATTGTTTTTTCCTGAGGAATTCCAAGATAGTCTGCAAGCCATTTGATAGCTTCGCCTTTACCTGAATCTGCAGGCATTATTTCAAGAAAGTAGGGTTTGCTTGTAAAGACAACAGCTTTATTGCCAAGTTCGCGTTTTAAAAACTGATTAAATTCTGCAATTTGTTTTTCATCGCCGGGAATGAGCATTTTTGTATGCCCTTGCTGAAGAAAAGTTTTAAAGTCAGATACGATTTCTACTTTTAGTTTACAGAGTTTTGCATCCAGGTGAACAAAATCATTGTCAACATTTGCAAAGGTCGTGTCACCTTTGTAAACTTGACATGGAAAACCACGCTTTATGGCTTCTTCGTAGGCGAATGTCAAAACATCTGCAGGAACTGTTTTTGAATATATTGTCTGGCGTTTGTGTAAATCAAAAATTGAAGAACCGTTTAATGCGATTATAAAACGTCCCTGTTGAGTTCCAGCAAGGTTTAAAACCCGGATAAACGGCAAAATTCCATTTTCTGCCCTGCCAGAACATGGAACGATGTAAATTCCTTGTTCTGCAGCTTTTTGCAAGGCTGTTACTGTAATTGGCGAAATTGACAGATTGCTGTTAAGAAGTGTGTCATCAAGATCCAAAGCTATTAACTTTGGATCAAGTTTTTCGGCAGGGAGTTTATTCAAAATGAAACCTATTTTGTTACGTCTTTGCCGCGCGCAATGCTGTCACGGACAACAAATTCCATATCGTGTTTCATCATGATTTTTACGAGCTCTTCAAAAGAAGTTTTGCGCGGATTCCAGCCGAGCAGTGTTTTTGCTTTTGTCGGATCACCGAGCAGAGTTTCAACTTCGGCAGGGCGGAAGTATTTAGGGTCAACTTCGATAAGACATTCGCCTGTTGCTTTGTTGTAGCCTTTTTCGTCAACACCTTCGCCTTTGAATTCAAGTTCAATTCCTGCTTCTTTGAATGCAAGCCGGCAGAAATCTCGTACTGAATACTGTTCACCTGTTGCGATTACGAAATCGTCTGGTTTTTCCTGCTGGAGAATGAGCCACATACATTCAACGTAGTCTTTTGCATAACCCCAGTCGCGAAGTGAGTTTAAGTTTCCAAGATAAAGTTTTTTCTGAAGTCCGTGTGCAATACGGCTTGCAGCAAGAGTGATTTTTCTTGTTACGAATGTTTCTCCACGTCGTTCTGATTCGTGGTTAAATAAAATTCCGTTTGCGCAGAACATTCCGTAAGACTCGCGATAGTTTTTCATAATCCAGTAGCCGTAAAGTTTTGCAACACCGTAAGGGGAGCGTGGGTAGAACGGAGTTGTTTCTTTCTGCGGAATTTCCTGAACAAGTCCGAAAAGTTCAGAAGTTGAAGCCTGGTAAATTTTACAAGTCTTTTCCATTCCTAAAAAGTGAACGGCTTCGAGAATGCGGAGAACTCCTGTTGCAACACAATCTGCAGTGTATTCAGGTACTTCAAAAGAAACCTGAACGTGACTTTGTGCTGCAAGGTTATAAATTTCTGTCGGCTGGATTTCGCGGATAAGACGAGTAATTGCCATAGAGTCTGTCATGTCGCCATAATGAAGCTTTACTTTGCGGTTTTTATGAAGATCTTCAATTAAATCATCGATGTAAAGGTGTTCAATTCTGCCTGTATTAAAAGAAGATGAACGGCGGATAATTCCATGAACTTCGTATCCTTTGTCCAAAAGAAATTCTGCCAGAAATGAACCGTCTTGTCCTGTAATACCTGTAATTAATGCGATTTTATTTGCCATAAAGTTTCTCCCAATAAAAGATTGCCTGCAGGTTTTGTATATAATCAGTTTTTTGCCGGGCATCTTTTAAATTGTTTTACTGTGATATTAAATCAGTGTTTTTTTAGTATATCAAAAAATATGGCTTGTTTACAACACATAGAGTGAGATTTTTTATGCACTGGAACAAACACTGGAACGAACAGGCAAATACATTTGCAAAATTCATATTTCCAATTTATAATAGAAAACGGAGTATAATTGTATATGAGTAATAATGATATTGATCCGTCAATTGCTGCATTGTTAGATGATACAGAACCTTATGATTTCAAAAAGAATTCACTTGATTTTGAAAAAATGATTCTGGCAAAGTCAGAAGAAAATGAACCTAAAAAGAAAAATACTAACAGCCTTGTTCCTGACGTAGATTTATCAATAAAAGAGTTTAAAGAAATAACACGTTTTTTTAATGATGAACCTGCTGACTGGTTTGACAGCCCGACATATTACAAAACTGCGATTGCAGGCGAAGGTCAGAATTCGCAAAGGCTACATAATGTTCTTTCAAAGTACTTAACTTGCAAAGACATAAAGGACAGAATGGTTTACCGCCAGCAAGTAATTATGGCATATTGGGAATTTATACATTCTCTTGCACCTAAGATGGCAGACAAAAATCTTGACATTACAAAAAGAATGTTAATGCGCTTTGCAGTTCTTCTGCCTTCACTTTTTAAGCCTGAGCATAAAGAACTTTTTGCAAAGTCAATTTTAAATAACGAAACAAATGAACCTGTTTTATATCTTGATGAATGGTTTAAGGCGATTGCAACAGGTCAGATGAAATGTTCTACGACTGATGAAGTCCGACAGCCAAGAAAGGCAGCTACTGCTGAAGACGCAGCTATGCAGGAACAGCAGCGGTTAATGCAGCTCCAGTCAAAAAATTCTGGCAAGCTTCAGAATGCAGAATCTATCCTTATGCAAAAAGAAAGTGCACGTGCTATGCTTGAGGCAGAATTAAAGTCTCGCATAGATAATCTTTGCGACCACCAGATTGCTCCCGGATGTGACCCTCATAAAGAAGGCTATACAGAAGCTCAGCGTAAGCTTTTGACTGATATTACGAATTATCTTCATCAGCTTTCAAAAAATGACAAGGAACTTTCAAAGGCATTGAAGGAATTTCAGGATGCAAAGGAAGTTTATAATTCTGTTTCTGATAAAATTTCGATGGGGCCTGAAATAACGTCTGTTAATTCCGGTGATATTGATACGGAATTTGAAACTGTGCGCCAGATGGCAAAAATGACTTGTGGCCGTCAAGGAAATCAGTTTCCGATTTTTACGCGCGAGTTTTATCATTGTCTTCCGCAGGGAACAGGTTTTAGGGAAAATGTCGTTAATATTTTAAAATGGATAGAATCGATTGACCCTGGAGCATTTTGCCGTATTCACAAAAATATACCGAACAGAATTGTTCCGTATGTGTTGCTGATTCCTACTTACGGCGATATGGGATTTTGCTGGGAACCGTTTGACCGTTATAACCGTGTTACGAGCCGCGGACGAATTGTCGTGCCGATGTATCCCCGCGATTTGAAAATTGCCGTATTGACAGCTGTTGCAGATTTGAGATGGCAAGTTGCAAAAGAAAAGGCTTCGTACTATTGGATGGAAGAAGGTCTTACCGGTCAGTACTATGAATGGATTGATAAACAGAAATTGAAAGGCGATTTGAAGCAGTATTTTATTCAGGATTATGTGCTCTGGATGACAAAAGAGTCAGAAGGCGTTCAGCGGCTTGATAAAGAAGTGCGCGGAATTTTCTGGCGGAATATTCCTTTCCCGCAGAGTTTAAAAGATGTTTTGAAAACGCGCAGTCTTGTGTATGATGATTTGTGCAAAAAAGACAGGAACCGTGAAATGAGTGACGGTTATTGATTGGTTTGTCCTGCATGATTTTTGCAAGATGAATAAAAAAAAGCTGCCTGAAAAATTGCTTGACAGGCAGCTTTTTTTTACGGGCTTTTTGCCCGTCTTGTATTTTAATTACAGGTATTACTACTGTTCATCAAAATATTTTTTGAAAGCTTCGAGAGCTTTTGCTTCTGTTAAAACTGTTTTTGTGTCCTGAACAAAGTTTGAAACTTCTGTCGTTACTTCCGGTAAAATGGCTTTGTATGGAACATACATTAAAACATAATAAGTTCCGTCTGCGGCTTTCCACATATCAACCTGTTTTGAACCCTGAAGAATGTTTGCAGTTTTAATCTGAGTTGCTTCTTCGAGATAGTTGAGTACATCTTTGCTGTTGCCTGTATCTTGTGTGTAAGTTCTTAATACAGACTGGGTAGAAGCAGCGACTGTTCTTGACAGTTCTGTACGTGCATTTGAGCGTGCAAGTTTTAAAGAATTCTGATCATTTGATAATTTTCCGCTTCCTACAGCGTAAATACCTGTGTCATCTTCTTTTCCTGTAAGAACCCAATCAGGGCGGGCTACACCGTCTGCACCGATTACGCTTGAAGCTGATGCTGCCTGCTGAGCTGCAGTTGTTGACTGGTTTTCTGCTTCTGTAGATTTACAGCCAGAAACAATGATTGCTGCAAAAATACAAGAAACGATAAAAAGTGATTTTTTCATTTTTTTTCTCCTATAGAATATAATTTTTATTTTGTTGCATTAAAATATTCTGACAGTTTACTATAATATTTATTTTCTACATCTTTTGCAATCGACAGAAAGGATTTGTTTTTTGCGCCCTGTTCATTTATATGTCCGGCTCTGCCGTATGTTGAATACGAATCAAGAACTCTTGTCGATTTGAGTTCCGTTAAATCTGCTGTAAGAAAATAATTATAGTAAACATGCTTTGTGTCAGGCGAATCTGTCTTTTCTGTTGTAACTTTTGCTTTTAAAACGTAAGGACTTGTTTCGTCGTCATTTGAAAAAATCCCTAGTTTAGAAAAACAGGCTGCAAAAGAATTCTTGACGATATTTTTTTCATCGCCGTCGACTTCAATTTTTATGCTTACGTTTTTTTTGATTTCCGTAATCTCTTTTGAAAGCTGGACAAAACTTCCGTATGACAACTGTCCGTCCTGTGGAAAAGGCGCATTGACTGCATCGATAAGATATGCAAAATATTCATTTTCTTTTCCAAGTTCCAGGGCTTTTTGTGCGTAAATGCAACTTTGCAAAGTTCCTGCGTTTGATTTTGAAAAAGAAAGATATTCTTTTATTGCCGAGTCATTTTTGGAAATTCGCTTTGCATAATAATCTGCGACGTCCTGCCTTTTTAATACGGCAAGTGCGTATACTTTTGAGTCTGGCGAAAAATATTTTTCTGCAATTTTTAAACCCGAAATCGATTTAATTTCAGATGAAGTATCGATTGTCGCTGTATAAGTTGAAATGTCTGCGGAACTGTCTGCATACGTTTTTATGCTTTCTGTAGAAAGAATCTGCTGATTCAGCACTTTGATTAAATCTGACTTTGCATCTTCTTCTGCAGAATTGTCATCAGTGCCGTTTCCGACCCCTGTCAGATAAAATCGTTCCTGATAAACGGAATATGGATTTTTTACCCATTCAGGCATTTCGGTTTCTGTCTGAATTTTTTTTCTGGCAGATGATTCTGTCTTTACGGCAGAAGGGTTTGTGGCTGCAAAAATGTTTGCGCAAAAGTAGAGCGCAAAAAATAAGCTTGCAATTTTTTTCATACGAATACCGTTTTAGAATTTTGCTGATGAACGGGTAATTATTTTCTTTATTGAAGAATTTTCACCGAGCCAGATTTTTGTGTTTTTTTCAAGATCAACCAGTTCGGCAGAAACATAGTAAGTGCGTGTCGTAGTTTTTCCGTTTGAGTCGACTATAGTTTTTACATCGCCCTGAAGCATAAAGTCTGCTGCAATTTCGCTTCCTAAATTTTTTGCAGTTTCCAAACTTGAATTAATCTGCTGGTCATCACGTTCATCGCGGATTTCCTGACGTTCAGAGGCGTTTGCGACTGATGTAACTTTTCCTGTGTTTATCAGGCTGAATTCCAGTTTTTTTGAAATGATTGTCGTGTCCATATGTTCATCACTTTTGTTGCGGAATGTACCGACAATGACAACCGGCTTTTTTTGGTTCTCTTTGATGAAATTTGTGTACCAGTCGGCATTAATCAGCTGGTTTGTTAAATCCTGTGCAACAATACGGACATCTGTATCATTCCAGTAGCCGCTTAAATCTGTCTGTGTGTCGGCAGAAACTCGTTCAACTTTTGTACTTTCGCAACTGAGGAAGATTCCGCAGAAAAGAACTGCAAAAAAAACAGTAAAAAACTTTTTCATAAAACCTCCGAAATAGGTTTTAATTATATCATATTGGTATGACAATGTTCAATTACGCATTTTATTCTATTATTGACTGATTTGTTTTGTTATTATACAATCTGCTTAAAATTAAAGTTGGGGAGCTAGCACTAAGCTGGCTGAGAGTAGGAGTTTCCTTGACCCATAGAACCTGTCAGGATAATACCGGCGTAGGGAGAAAAAAATGTTTGATAAAATTATTTTAAATCTGAAAAATCAAAATCCTTTAGTTCACAACATTACAAATTATGTAACTGTAAATGACGTTGCAAACTCGCTTCTGGCAATTGGCGCAAGCCCTGTAATGTCTGATGAAATTGAAGACGTCAGGCAGCTTGATGCAATAAGCAGTGCGGTGAACATTAACATCGGCACGCTGAACAAGAGAACTGTCAAGTCGATGTTTGCAGCAGGAAAAATCGCAAACAAACTGAACAAAGTTGTTGTTCTTGATCCTGTCGGAGCAGGCGCAACTAAAGTGCGGACACAGACTTGCATTAAGCTTATTAAAAAAATTCACTTTGACGTAATCAAAGGAAATATGTCAGAAATCAAAACGCTTGCAAATATTGTCTGCAAGGATTATGTCGATGAAACTGAAAACGCAGGTCAGACAAAAGGCGTTGACGTAAATGAAAACGATGTCATTACAGATAAAAATCTGCTTCACAATATTCAGCTTGTAAAAAGATTTGCAAAGACTTTGGGAAGCATAATTGCCGTTACGGGAAAATTTGATCTTGTTACTGACGGCGAAAAATGTTTTGTCATTACAAACGGACATCCGCTTATGGAAAAAGTCTGCGGAACAGGCTGTATGATTTCTGGATTGATGGCATCTTTTGTTGCGGCAAATCGTGACAATAAACTTGAAGCTGCGGCTGCATGTATTTGTGCGATGGGAATTTGTGGTGAACGTTCTGTAAAATCGTTAAAAGAAAACGAAGGCAATATGACTTTGCGCGACAAAATTATTGATGAGCTTATGTTTATTAACGATGATGTTTTGCAAAACGAATCAAAGGTAGAAATCAGATAAATGATGAACTTAAAAGAAAGCCTTTCTCTTTATGCAGTGACGGACAGACACTGGCTTAAAAACGAGACTCTTGCATCTCAAGTTGAAAAAGCAATTATTGGCGGTGCTTCGTTTGTTCAGCTGCGCGAAAAAAATGCAGGGGAACAGGAGTTTTATGAACTGGCAGTTGACGTTCAAAAAGTGTGCAGAAAATATAATGTTCCGTTTGTAATAAATGATAACGTTGAACTTGCAAAAAAAATTGATGCTGACGGCGTTCATGTCGGGCAGAGCGATATGAATGTTCCTGATGTCAGAAGCATTATCGGTAAAGATAAAATTCTCGGTGTTTCTGCGCAAACTGTTGAACAGGCTCTTCTTGCAGAACGGCAGGGCGCAGACTATCTTGGCGTGGGCGCGGTTTTTGCGACAAGTTCAAAAGATGATGCAGATTCTGTTTCTTATGAGGTTTTAAAAAATATTTGTGCTGCTGTAAAAATTCCTGTAGTTGCAATCGGCGGCATAACTTCTGAAAATGTAATTCAGCTTAAAGGGAGCGGCATTGCAGGAATTTCTGTTATAAGCGCGATTTTTGCAAAAGACGATATTACAGGTGCGGCAAGAATTTTAAAACAGAAAGTGTCGGAAATTCTTTAACTTTTTTTTTGGAGTGAATATGAAAGTTGCTATGACGATTGCCGGCAGCGATTCAAGCGGCGGTGCAGGAATTCAGGCTGACATAAAGACGATGACTGCAAACGGCGTTTATGCGATGAGTGCGGTTACGGCGCTGACGGCGCAGAATACGACTGGCGTGCAGGGGATTATGGCTGTTCCTGCAGATTTTTTGAAGGCTCAGATAGACTCGTGCGTTACTGACATTTTTCCTGACAGCGTAAAGATTGGAATGGTAGCCCAAAGTGATTTGATAAGGGTAATTGCAGAAAGGCTTAAGTTTTACGGAATAAAAAACATTGTTGCAGACCCTGTGATGGTTGCAACGAGCGGTGCAAAACTTATAGAAGACGAAGCAATCGAAGTTTTGCAGGAAGAACTTTTACCGCTTGCAACTGTCATTACGCCGAATATTCCTGAATGTGAAATTTTATCTGGAATGAAAATTACGAGCGCAGATGATATGGTAAAAGCGGCAGAAACTGTCAGTAAAAAATTTGGCTGTGCAGTTTTATGCAAGGGCGGTCATAACTTAAACGATGCGAACGATCTGCTTTTTGAAAACGGCACTTACAAATGGTTCTACGGAAAGCGTATACCTAATCCAAATACGCATGGGACAGGCTGTACGCTTTCTAGTGCGATTGCTTCTAACCTTGCAAAAGGCAAAACTCTTGAAGAAAGCGTGAGGGATGCAAAAGAATATCTTTCGGGTGCACTCGGAGCAATGCTTGATTTAGGAAAAGGTGCAGGACCGATGAATCATTCTTTTGTTTTTAAAGACTGAATTTTGTCTGCTGTTTTTCTGAATAAGCTAAACGCTAAACACTAAACACTAAAAGAAAATTCCTTTGATAAAAATTTCGATTCCGATTGCAATTAAGATTACTCCTCCTAAAACAGAGGCTTTGCTGCTTAGCTTTGTTCCTGCTTTTTTACCGATGACGATGCCTGTGATTGAAATGATATAAGTAACTGCAGCGATTATCAGTGAGCAGATGACAGCCATTAAAAGCGCGTAATTTGCGATTGTAAAGCCGACAGAAAGCGCATCGATTGAAGTTGCAATTCCTTGTATGATTAAAGTTGAAAAAGTTAATGCTGAGTTATCTGCAGTATCTTCTTCTGTTTTGCGTATTCCTTCGATTAGCATTTTTCCGCCGATATATAAAAGTAAAATCAGAGCAATCCATGGGATGAAAGTTTCAAATTTTTTGAAATAAGTTAAAATCGTATGAACGCAAATCCAGCCTGTCATAGGCATTGCAAACTGAAAAAAAGCATAAACGCCGGCAATCAAATTCATTTTGCGTAAAGGCATTTTTGGTTCTTTTAGACCGTTTACCATAGAAACGGAAAAAGCGTCCATTGCAAGTCCTGTTCCAAGTAAAATGCTGTTAAAAAGAAAAAGCATAATAAAACTCCGGTAAGTATAGAATAGAGTTTTATGAATTTAGCATTTTATCTTTATATGTGCAAGAAAAATTGAAAGTTGAAAGTTATTGAATTTTACATATTTCTTACAAAGACATAACAAAAACTTCTCTTATTCTTAACAATTGAGTTTTAATATGCACTCATAAAAATGAGTATATAAACAAAACTTTGGAGGTTTTTTTATGAAAAAGATTTTGGGAATTGCATTTGTAAGTGCGGTTTTGGCTGGCGGTGCTTTTGCACAGTCAATTTCTCTTACAAACACTTTTGGTGGAGATACAGATAATATCGGTTCTAACGGAGAATTTATTTCTATCAATAAAGACGGAACTAAAGAAACGACAAGTTCAATCGGTGACAGAATTCAATTAGATGTATCATCAGAAAAAGTTGATGCACGCATTCGTCTTGATTTGGCTGCTCCTACATTTGCATTTAACAGTTCAGACAGTGAAACAATTAACGGTAAAAACACTACAGTTCGCTTAAGAGGTTATGTTGATTATAAACCTTGGACATGGCTTCACCTTAATGCAGGAAACTATTTCTTTTCAAAATATGGTTTAAAGGGTGCATATCTTCCTGTTGTAGATGATTACAGACAGTCAGGAAAACTTACAGGGAACTCTGGTGCTTCTGTAATTGTTGACGTAGCAGGATTAAAAGTTGCTGCAAATGTTGCTGCAGTTGCAAGATTAAACTTGAACTTTGGTGCTTCTTATAACATTGCAGATTTTCTTGATTTGTCTGTCGTAGCACAAGACGTTACAGAAAAAACAAGAATTATTGCAGGATATGTCGGATTTACTGGTGTTGAAAATCTGGTCGCAAATGCCGGCTATATTTACAACGACTCAACAGGTAATTACTTGTCTTCATCACAGCACGCTGTTACGGCTTCAGTCGGATACAACTTTAAAGACATCGGTTTTGCAGTTTATGCAGAAGGTTCTTTTGGTTTGAACAATGTAAAAGGCGGCGGAACTGAGATAAAATATGCAAAAGACGGAGTTCCTGTTCATGCAGGTTTACTTGTTACATACATTCCTGTAAAAGATGTTACACTTAATGTACGCGCACTTTTAAATACTAAACCTGTAGACAATGGAACAAATTGGAGCATTTATCCGTTTGCAGACTTTGGAACTACAGTCGGAACAATCCGTGTAGGTGCAAGAGTTAAGTTTACAGAAGACGGTTACAACGGAGTTGAAATTCCAATTTCTTGGAAATACAAGTTCAAGATTAAATAAACCGAATAGGTTAATAAAGATTGCTTGATTATTAAAAACAAAAAGGCATTGTCAGAAACAGCAATGCCTTTTTGTTTTTAAAAGAGTTGTTTTGTTTTTAACCAAGTGCAACGTCAAGAATCATCATAATGCAGAATCCTGTCATAAACAGAAGGGTTGCTGCGTTGGAATGTTTTTCTGATTCGGCAGACATTTCGGGTACAAGTTCTTCAACTACGACATAAATCATTGCGCCGGCTGCAAAACTTAATAAATACGGCAGAACAGGAATGATAAAATTTGCAAGTATGATTGTAATAAAGCCTGCAAGCGGTTCAACTATGCCAGAAAGAATACCTTGCAGACATGCTTTTGGTTTTGACAGCCCGTTTGTATGAAGCGGCATTGAAACGATTGCGCCTTCGGGAAAATTCTGAATTGCAATTCCGATTGCGAGTGCGAGGGCTGATGCTTCTGAAATTTGAGTTGCTCCGTTGAGCCAGCTTGCATACAAGACACCGACTGCCATTCCTTCCGGGATATTGTGCAGCGTAACGGCAAGAACCATCATTGTTGTTTTTTTTAGATTTGTTTTTGGTCCTTCGATTGTATTGTCCTGATGCATGTGCGGCGTTATTATGTCAAGTAAAAGCAAAAACAACATTCCAAGACAGAACCCGACTACAGCAGGAATAAAAGCAAGCTTTCCCATTCCGTTTTCGCCTGCTTGATTCAATGCAGGAATTAACAGGCTCCAGACAGAAGCTGCAACCATAACTCCGGCTGCAAAACCTGACAAAGCTTTTTGTACTGACGTGCTTAAACCTTTTTTCATAAATAAAACGCAGGCAGCACCTAAAGATGTTCCGATAAAGGGAATCAATAATCCTTTTGCAATGGCTGAGTACATAAAGACCTCTTAAAATAGAAATTCAAAATTGCGTTAAGTTCATTTTATATTGATGATAAAAAAATTAAAATAGTTCAGCTTTACAGTTTTTTTATCATCTCGCTTTCTTCTTTTATCTGGTTTCGTGTCATTGTTTCTGAATGTTTGAGCATGCTCACAGGAATCTTGTATGCTTTTTCCAAATCTTCGTCTGTCATTACTTCTTCAGGAGTACCGAGGTCGATGTCATGATTAGGATAAAAGAGCATCACTGTTTCTGCGTATTTTTTTGTCAAGTCAAGTTCGTGCATTGAAATGTAAACAGTTTTTCCTGTTGCACTGCAAAACTCTTTTAAATATTTGAGGGAATATTCTTTCTGGTAATCTTCGCATGCAAAAAGAGGTTCGTCCATAAAAACAGCTTTTGAACCGAACAAAAGGGAGAATGCAATGAGCACGCGCTGCATCTGTCCTTTGCTGAGAACATTCAGTTTTTTTTCACCGAGGGAGTCAAGTTCAAAAACTTGCTTGATTTCTTCAAGAAAATCTTTGCCGGGATTTTGAATTCCTTTAGCATTTCCTTTTAACGCGCCGTTTGAATAGACATAATCAAGCAAATCAAAAACTTTGTCGTCTGTGTCAAATTCCATATTTTGATATATAAAAGATGCAAGCTCGTTTTTGTCATCGTCTGTAAGTGTGCAAGTGTCTTTGCCGAAAAGCCAGATTTTTCCTTCCTGCGGTAAAATGCGTCCGCTTGCAAGAAGCATAAAAGTAGATTTGCCGCTTCCGTTTGGTCCGACAAGGCTTACAAAACCTGATGGTAATTCTGCAGAAAAATGGTCGAATACAACAGGGCTTTGAATCTGATTGCCGTTTTCGTCAACGTCGCCTTCTACCGGCGGATATGAAAAATGAACGTTATTAAAAGTTATGATATTCATAATTAAAATTCCTTTTGCATGCTGAACTTGAAACTTTAGCTACATTCAGTGTTTCCTTAGATTTTCAATTCACCGTTTTCGAGTGCCGTAAAACTTGAGCCGTCTTTGTAGTGTATTACAATAGTAGGATTTTTTACAACACCATCAAGGTGAATTAAACTCGGCGCATCTCCGTCGTAGTTTTGCCCGATTGCAAAATGACATGTCTTAAAAGCCTTTTCGTCTTCGAGCATATTTCCGCTGATTATTGCAGAAGGATTAAGTCCGATTCCAAGTTCGCCTATGTTGCGTGCATTGCGTTTGTAAATTTCTCCCTGACCTTTCGGGAGTTTGCCTTCTTTTTCCATTTTTACGGCTTTGTTTTCTGCTTCCTGAATTGTGTTTAAAAGACGTTTTGCTTCCTGTTTGCCTTTGACAGAAGTTACAAAACCGTTTTTGACAGTTACATTAATCGGAGTAGAAATAATCGAGTCTCCATCTCCAAATGTCATTGAGCCGTCATAAACTATAGTTCCGTTGCAGCCAGTTCCGTCCTGAAGCGGATTTCCTACAACAGGGCTTATGAAAACTTCGCCTGCAGGGATGTTCCCGCCGCTGCCCGGTTTTGAAAAATCGCCGTTATCAAAAAGCGCCTTTCTGTTTTCAAGCGGAACTGTAAGGTTTGTGCCGACAGGAGATGTGACTGTGGCGCTTACGGCGTTTTCAAATTTTTTGCCTAACTGATTGCAGCGTTCTGCAAGAAGTGCGTAATCGATGTTCACTGTTCTGTCGAACATATTTTGTGTTAAGCCTGGTGTCCAGACTGCGCGCATTGTTTTTTTTCCGTTTAAAAGATAGTCAAAAATATGGTCAAACTTCTGACCGTCATCAGTCGTGTATGGATTTGCAGCTGCTTCCGGGTCTTTGCCGAGTTTCATAAACGAAATTGAAAGGAAGACGTCAGGTTCAGATTTGAGTGCATTTATTACGGCAGGTTCTGCGGCGTCCATCGCTTTTTTTGCAGGCTGAAAAAGCAATGTCGGCTCTGCGCCACATTCAAGACTTGCAGCGTAAAGATCCTGCGCCATATCGGCAGTTTCTGGATTTGCAACGATTATGATTTTTTCTGATTTTTTTAATTTGCAGACAGTGTTTATGACAGTGTATGCAGGAGTATTTTCTTTTTTCATAGTAAAAATATTATATCATATTTTATAAAAAGTTTATATAATTAACTTATGAACATTTGTCTTTTTTCTGAGGCTGAACTTAACAAAGCGCTTGTATGGAATGATGAGCGCGCAATTCATTTAAACAAAGTGCTCCACAAAAAAACAGGCGACACTTTTTCTGCAGGAATTATCGGCGGGCAGGCAGGAACTGCGACAATTACGGAGACAATCCCGTACACAAATCCTAAAACAAATAAAACAGAAATTTCTTATAGATTTGATTTTAAACCTGAAAGTGACGGCAAGATTCTTTTTCCTTTAAAAATGATTATCGGTTTTCCGCGCCCGATTCAGTTAAAGCGCCTGCTTCGTGACATCGCAGGACTTGGGGTTTGCGAAGTTCACCTTACGGGAACAGAACTTGGCGAAAAATCTTACATGCAGTCAACTTTAGTTGAACGCGGGGCGGCATACAAAATGCTTTTAGACGGAACTGTCCAGGCGGCAAGTACTCATGTTCCGGCTTTGTTTTTGCATCAGGAGTTAAAAGAATGTCTTGAGTCAATTCAGGAAAAAACGCCAAAACTTTTGCAGAGTGCTCAGAATACAAAATTTGCTCTTGATAACGTAAGGCCTGAATCAAGCCTGCAAAATCTTGTTTCAAAATTCTGCATTGAGCCGGATGAGATAAAAAAATCAGGAATAAATTTTATTGCTGCAATCGGAAGTGAGCGCGGCTGGACAGATGCCGAACGTGTTCTTCTTGCAGAAAAAGGCTTTACGCTCTGTTCAATGGGAAAACGCGTTTTGCGTACGGAAACTGCTGCAACAGTCAGCGCAAGCATAATTTTGTCTTCTCTCGGATTTCTTGATTGAGGCGACAGTAAAACCACCTGGTAATAAAACCTGATAATAAAAGTGCTTAATTGAAGAAAGAAAGTCGTTGTGCTAGAATACGAAAATATGGATAACGAAAAAATCAAGGAAATGCTTTTGGATATTTCGCCGTCGTCTCTGGAATTTACTGTAACGCAGAGTGGCAAAGAAAGTAAGCGTGTAAATGGTCTTTATAAACCTGATACGCACGAGATTATTCTGCACAATAAAAATTTTAAAACAGAAAACGAACTTGTCTATACGGCAGTTCACGAATATACACATCATCTGATTGCAGAAGAACAGCTTGCATTGAACGGCAGTTCTTATATGCCAAATGCAAAAGTTCATACCGAAAATTTCTGGGTAAGATTTCATTCACTTTTAAAAATTGCGGAAGAAAAAAAATATTATTCGCTTGATATAGAAGCAAGTCCTGAGTTAAAAGAACTGACAGAAAAAATTCGTAAAGAATATCTTGAAGTAAACGGAAAACTTATGCAGGAGTTTGGAAGGCTTCTTGCAAAAGCTCATGAACTTTGTCAAAACGCAAACATCAGGTATGAAGATTACATTGACAGAGTTTTGTGCCTTCCGCGCAACAGCGCCAGGGACATTACGAGGGTTGGCGCTGTCAGTGACATAAATCCTTCGATTGGTTTTGATAATATGAAAATGATTTCGGCAATCAAAAAATCTGACGAGCGCTCATCAGCTCAGGAAAAAATTCTTTCTGGCGAAAGTCCTGCAACAGTGCGCTCCCTTATGAAAAATAAATGCCAGTCAGAAACTGATCCTAAACAGAAACTGGAAAAAGAAAAAAACAGACTTACAAAAACTATTGCACAGCTTCAGCAGCGTCTGGAATTTGTGGAGGAATCTCTTGCATCGATGTAAAGAAAAATTTATTTTTGCTGTTTTATTTTTTGCAGGAATTAACTGCAATGCGCAAAGTCAGTCTGCTGTTTCGCCTGTTGCACCTGTTAGTCCTGTAGTTCCCGTTCCTGAAATTTCTGGAATCAATATGCCTTCTGTTCCGCAGATTTCGTCTTCTGCAAGTTCAGGAGATTTTTACAGACCCGGACAAAAAAATAAAAATACAAAAAGTCAAAGTGTTTCAAAGACAACAACAGAGGCGTCATCTGTTGTAAGCAAAAACACATCTTTGAATAACACAGGAACTTATCTTGATAAACTGACAGATTTAAGTGCCCGTGATATTTCTGAACTTTCGGAGCAAGGACTTTTTTCAAATTTGACATCGCTTCTTGGAACAAACTCAGGTCTTGCGGGAACAGGGATTTCTGGTTCACTTTCGCAAAATCAGAATCTTGTGCTTAATCAAATATTAAAGGAATTGCAGGAAATTAAAAAAACGCAGGGACAGCTTGCTTTGCAGAGCAAGGCAAAAAGCAGCGTGCAGGAAAAGTCTTTATGTCCTAAAATTTTACGGTTTGTAATTAATGGGCAGGATATTTTAAAATCGTGCAGCGAAATTTATTTTAGCAGTGTTGAAAATGACGGCTCGTTTTTTTTGACAGGTGACTGCAGGACTTTGTATTCGAATCATCCTTTGACAGAAACTTTTTACATGCTATTTAAAACTGCCGGAACGAAAGACGGCAAAATTTTGTTCAATGTTGAAACGAACCTTTCGCAAAGCTATGAAAACAAAAATTCTGCATTGAGCATATTTTGTACACAGTCAAAACTTGTCGCAGGAAAAACAGGCAATTTAATTAATCTTCGTCAGACTGACGGAAGTATAAAAAGCGATTTGCTGATTGATATCGGACAGTAATTTATGACAGATTTATTGACACAAGGATTACGGCAGCTTGATTTTTTACCAGATGAAATTTTGCGCATTGAGCCGCTGATGGAAAAATATATAAACGAACTTGTTCTTTTTAATTCGGCATATAATCTTGTAAATACAGACAGTCACGATGAACTTGTCGTAAACCATATTCTTGACAGTCTGTCTGCATGGAGTCAGATAAAAAAAATTGCATCAGAGCTGCAGGCTGAATATGGTTTGCAGAAAAAAGTTATTATAGGTGATATTGGTTCTGGAGGAGGGCTTCCTGGAATTCCTCTTGCTGCCAGTTTGCCGGAACTTGATTTTGTACTTGTTGAACGGATGAGCAAACGCTGTGCTTTTTTGGAAAATGTATCTGCTGTTCTCGGTCTAAAAAATGTGACTGTAAAAAATATCGAAGCTGAACGCGTTGAGAGAGAATCTGTTGATGTTGCAGTTTTTAGGGCATTCCGTCCGCTTGATAAAAAAATGATAAAAACGCTTTTGAATATTATTTCTCAAAATGGAGTTCTTGCTGCGTATAAAGCAAAACTTGAAAAAATTAAAGAAGAAATGAGCGGCATAAATTACACGGAAGAAATGTATAAAATCATTCCACTTGAAGTTCCGTTTTTGACAGATAAAGACAGAACTGAATCAAGAGAGCGGAATTTAGTTTTAATAAAAAAGTGATTTGAATGTTTTAAGAAATGACTTTTAAAAGTTTCATTAACTGAGGCTTTTCTATTAAGTCAATCGGGCGACCGTCAATGTATTTGTGCGCTTCTTCTGAAAAAATGCCTGATGTTATGCAGAATCCTTTGTCACATTTTGTGTCGCGGATTTTTGCATGAAAGTCGCGGATGAACAGTTCTCCGATAGAACCTGTATTTCTGTAAAATCTGAAAAGTTCCTTGTCTTCCCATTTTGAATTTTCTACTTCGCACAAAATCTCAACGCTGTCAGAAATGACTTCGACATTGATGATTTTTACAAAAGACTTTGAGTGGTAGTGTTTTACGAGGTTTCTGCAGAGTGCAACAAAGTCGCTCGTGCCGGAAGTCAAGTATGTCTGCAAATTAGAGTTCTGGCTAAGTTCTTTGTAGCGCGCGATGAGCTGGCTTACGTCTTTGTAAATAGGAACTATTGATTGAATTTTATAAAGGCAGTCAAGCCCTGCAGAAATTTTATTTGTTTTAAAATAACATGCGGCAAGTCTGTAATTCAGTTCAAGGAAAATTTCCTGAGGAATGTCTGGAATTTTTAAGCCTATTTCAAAGTCCTGTGCTGCTTTGTCAAGTTGCTGCATTTTTGTATGTATTATACCTGCAGCAAGACTTGACTGCGCACCGAATTTTGGGTCAGGGCGGAGATGAGAAAAAATCTTGAGCGCTTTGTCACCAAAACCACATTCCTGCATTGCATCTGCAAGAGAAAAAAGAGCTTCTTTATCTTCAGGATTTTCGTTTAAGGCTCTGCGCAAAAATTGAACAGCTTCTTTAAATTTATGTCCTTTGTAACATGCAAGACCAAGCGGCTGGAAAATTCCCTGCGCATCAGGTTTTAAGGTGATTGATTTTTTTAATAACGGAATTGCCTTTTCGTAATCGCCGGCTTTGAACATTGCCTGACCTAAATAGAAATTTGCTTCAAAACTGTCAGGAATTGCTTTTAAGGCTGTCAAAAGAACAGGAATTGCTTCTGGGGCTTTTCCTAGTTTGACAAGACATATTCCGTGACGCAAGTTTGTTTCTGCGATGTCGATTTCTGTAAAGCGCGAAGATAGATTTGAAAGATTTTCATAAAGTGGAAGCGCTTTGTCCCAGAGATGTTCCGTATAGTAAAGTTCCGCAAGTGCAGACAGTGCCTGAACGTTTTGAGGATTGTGTGAAAGTTTTTTTGTAGCCTCCCTTATTATTGCAGCACGGTTTTTCTGTTTATGCTTTCCTACCGGATCGCGTTTTTTCTTATTTGAAAATAAAACCAAAAGTGTTGCAAAAACGAGAATGATTACAACTGCAATTGATATAGATAATACACTGTCCATAAAAAAAATCACCTTTATAAAATTTTTAAAGTTACCTTAAGTTTCGGAATATTTGTTTTAATTCTTTAATTCCGAGATAAACAGGGCAATGCGTTCAAGTGCAATCTTGATTTTATCAACTGCCGTAGCGTAGCAACACCTGATGTGCCCCTCGCCGCCAAGACCGAAGACGTTTCCTGGAACTACGGCAACGTTGTGCTTTTGGAAAAGCTGTGTTGCAAATTCTTCGCTTGTAAGTCCTGTAGAAGTTATATCCGGGAACATATAAAAAGCGCCTGTCGGTTCTGGAACAGGAAGTCCCATTTCGCAGAATGCCTTGTACATTAAATTTCGCCGCTGCTGATAACTTATGCGCATTTTTTCAACGTCTTTAAAACAGTTACGCAAACCTTCGACTGCACCGTACTGACTGAAAATCGGTGCACAGATTGTATTGTAACCGTGAACTTTGACTATTTGAGACAAAAGGTCGCCGGGGGCTGCAATATAACCGATTCGCCAGCCTGTCATTGCAAACGATTTAGAAAAACCATTCAAAATGATTGCGTAATCTTTCATTCCAGGAAACGAACCGATTGAAACGTGTTTTGAATTTTCGTAAGCAAGCTCGCAGTAAATTTCATCTGAAATACACCAGATTTGGTTTTCTACAACTATTTTTGCAATTTTTTCAAGTTCAGCAGGCGGAATCATTGTTCCTGTAGGATTGTTAGGGGAACAAATCATAAGAGCCTTTGTCTTTGGTGTGATTGCGTTTTGGATTTGTTCGGCACTTGGATAATATCCATTTACGCTTGTGTCAATCGGAATGACTTTTGCCTGACATAATTCTGCAAGCGGTGTGTAATTTACGTAACAAGGCTGGGAAACAAGAATTTCGTCGCCCGGATTTAAAATTGCACGGAGAACTGCATCAACGCCTTCTGATGCTCCGACTGTAACGAGGATTTCGTTCTTAGGATTATAGAACATTCCGTAGCGTTCCATGTATTTTGCGATTTCTTCCCTAAGTTCAATTAAACCCCAGTTTGAAGTATATGATGTATGTCCTTTTTCAAGGTGGTAATATGCTTCTTCGCGGATTCCCCAAGGAGTCGGAAAATCAGGTTCGCCGACAGAAAGAGAAATTACATCATCATGCCCTATTAGCATTTCAAAAAATTTGCGGATTCCTGACGGAGGAATATTCATCATTGATTGAGAAAATTTATCTGTACGTGTGTTCATTATGCCATTGCCCCTTCGCGACGGTCGTGTTCATCTTCAACATAGACAACGTCGTTTTCTTTATAAGTTTTCAAGATAAAACAGGTTTTTGTAGAGCGTACTCCTTCGAGTGTTGCTAGTTTGCTTGAAACAAAAAAAGCAACTTCCTGTAAACTGTCGCCTTCGATTATGACTTTAAGGTCATAGCCGCCGCTCATAAGGTAAAGAGATTTTACTTGCGGAAATCTGTATATTTTATCTGCAATGGCATCAAAGCCGTGTTCGCGCTGAGGTGTAACTTGAATTTCTATTTCTGCACAAACTTTGTCTTTTGCACTTGCATTTTTTTCCGGATTAATAATGGCGGCATACTTTAGAATAATTCCATCCGCTTCTAATTTTGCTATAATCGCTTTAACTTCGTCAGGAGTTTTTTTTGTCATAGCCGCAATGTCTTCGACAGAAAGACGTGCGTTTTCGCGTAATAAGTCAAGAATTTCTTCCATAGTAAAACCTACCTTTTGTATTATATTGTAAGGAAGTGCTGATTAACACTTGAAGCGATTACTCAGCACTTCCTGTCAAATTGCTGTAAGTCATTGACTTACGGACAATTAGCTACATTCAAGGTTAACACTGAAAAATCCTCATTAGGATTTATTCAGTGTTTCCGTAATTATCAGTTTAGTGATTTTTGTATTAAAGTTCAATTATTGACATAATAAAGCATAAATCATCTATAGAAGAAAAGGCCGGGAATGTAATGAAATTTTTTGCCTGCTGCTGTATAATAAAAAAGTTATCAAAACTCTTTCGGAGAAAAAAATGCGGATTGCTCATATTTCTGACTTACATCTTGGCAAAACGCTGCACGGTTTTTCTTTAACAGAAGACCAGTCTTTTATTTTGCAGCAGATTGTAAAAATCCTGATAGAAAATAAAATTGAAGTCCTGCTTGTTGCCGGTGATGTGTTTGACAAAAATGTTGCGTCAATAGAAGCGCTGCGGTTACTGCGCAAATTTCTTAATGAACTTGTAAATGCAAAAATCAAAGTGCTTGTTATAAGCGGAAATCACGACAGTCCGGAGCGCTTGACTTTTGGTGCAGAGTTTATGAGCGATAAAGGACTTTATTTTTCTAAAGATTATGACGGGAAAATTGAACCGGCTGTTTTTAATGATGAATTCGGGCCTGTAAATTTTTATCTTTTACCGTTTATCAAACCTGCTGTCGTAAAACAGTTTTTCCCTGATGAACAGATTGAAAACTTTGATGACGCTTTAAAAATTGCTGTTTCAAATTTAAAAATAAATTCAAACGAGCGGAACGTAATCGTTGCCCATCAGAACATTATGAATGCCGAACATTGCGATTCAGAAGAAACTGTTATCGGCGGACTTGATGCTGTGAGTGCAGACATTTTTTGCGAGTTTGATTATACGGCACTCGGTCACATTCATAAAATGCAGAAAGTGAGGGAGAATGTTTTTTATAGCGGGACACCTTTAAAATATTCAATTTCAGAATTGAATCACGACAAGGTTGTTCCGATAATTGAACTTAACGAAAAAGGAAAAAGTGTTATTGATTTTGTTCAGCTTAAACCAAAACGTGACATACGCCAGATTCGCGGAACATTTGAACAGATTGTAAAAATGGCTGCCGGCGACACGAACAATCCCGAAGATTTTATCGATATAATTCTTACTGACAAAAATGAAGTCATCGATGCGATTTACAATTTGCGTTCAATTTATCCGAATATCTTGCAGATAAATTATGACAACAATTTTACGAATAACGATGCAAAAATCGAAGATATAAAAGAAACAAAAATTGACAAGCCTCTTGAGATGTTTGAAGAGTTCTATAAAAACCGTTCCGGCAGCGAACTTGACAAAGAGCAGAAAGAATATATGAGCGCTCTTGTAAATTCAATTTGGGAGACTTTTTAAATTTAGCGGAACGTAAGGAATACGAATGAAGCCGATAAAACTTGTGATGACTGGTTTTGAGTCATATTGCGAAAAAACTGAAATCGATTTTACAAAATTAAACTCAAGCGGAATTTTTCTTATCAGCGGTGAAACAGGAGCTGGAAAAACTACGATTTTTGATGCAATGACTTTTGCATTGTATGGTTCACCAAGCGGTGAGAATCGGAGTGAATCAATGCTGCGTTCTCATTTTGCAAACGAGAATATTCCGACAGAAGTTGAATTTACTTTTGAATCAAATTCAAAAATCTATAACGTAAAGCGAAACCCTGAATATGAGCGCAAGTCAAAACGTGGTGACAAAATTACAGTTGAACCTGCAAACGCAGTCCTTACTTTTATTACTGAGTCTGATTTACCTCCGATTACAAAATCGGGCAGTGTAACAGAAAAAATTGAAGAGATTCTTAAAATTTCAAAAGACCAGTTTTGCAGGATTGCAATGATTGCGCAAGGTGCATTTCAAAAACTGCTTTTGTCAAAAACAGAAGAGAAAAAAAATATTTTCCGCAAGCTGTTCAATACGCAAAAATACGAACTGTTGCAGGAGCGCTTGCAGGAAGAAGATTCCAAAGCGCGGGACTCAGTTGAAAAAATTAATCAGAGCATACGTCAGTATATTTCAGGCATTGACTGCGATGAACTTGACGAAAAGAATGCAAAAATCATTCAGATAAAAAACAACGGCTTTTTGACAGACGATAATTTGGAGCTTTTAAAAATCTTTCTTGAAAATGACGAACAGAATTTGTGTGCCGTCAAAAACTTAATTGAACACAACGATATCGAAATCGAAAAAATAAATTCAAAGTTAAAATCTGCTCAAGATAAACTGCAAAAACAAAATGAACTTTCAGAAATTCAGAAACAACTTGAATTAAAAAATGCTGAAAAAGAAAACTTTTCAAATGATTTGGAAAAAGCACTTCTGCAGGAAAATCAAAAGCCTGCCTTGCAAAACGAAAAAGCTGTTCTTGAAAATTCTATGAGTGAATATTCTGAAATCGAACAGCTCCAGAACGAATTGCAGAGCGAGCTGACTTTGTGCTGGAATATCCAGAAACAAAACGAACAGAAATCAAATGAACTTGAAAAGCTCAAGTCAGAAATTCAAAATTTAAAAGCCGAAAGTGAAACTTTAAAATCTTCCGGTGAAAATAAAATTGAATATGAAAGCGAAATAAAAATTCTTTCTGCACAGACAGAAAATCTTCAAAACATTAAAGACAATCTTCAAGTTCATTCTGATTTGAAAAAAAAATATGATAAAAAAATTCAGGACTATAAAATTGCTGAAGACGAATATACAAAAGCAAATTTTTTGTTTATGGAAAAGCGGCGGCTTTTTAATTTAGAACAGGCAGGAATCCTTGCAGAAACTTTGCAGGATGGTCAGCCGTGTCTTGTCTGCGGTTCGATAGTGCACCCAAAGCCTGCAAAAAAATCAGAAAAAGCTCCGACAGAAAAAGAAGTTGAAGAACTTGAACGCCTCTCTCAACAACTCCAGAAAGAGTCTTCTCAAAAATCCGCTGAAGCCTCTGAACTTAATGCAAAAATCGAAGCAGTTTTATCTCAGATAAATTCTGGCTTAAAGCGCTGTCTTGATATTGAAGAGTTTAATCAGGACGATGCATTAAATATTGTTCTTGCTAAAATCTCAGAAAAATCAAGTCAAGTTTGTGTCTTAAAAAATAAAATAGAAGACGAAAATAAAAAGCTCAGCCGCAAAAAGGCGCTTGAAAAAATCATCCCAGAGCTAGAGCAAAAAATTTCACAATGTGAAAAATCAATCAGTGAAGGCAGTCAGCAAATTGCTTCTCTAAATGCAAAAAAAGATTTTACGCAGAAAACTCTCGAAGAAAAAAAATCAAAACTCAAATACAAAACACTGGAGGATGCTAAAACCCGTCTTGCAGAACTTGAAACTCAAATTCTGAATATCGAAAAGAATATTCAGCGCGCCCAAACAAATCTGAATGAATGTGAAAATTTTATTGCCAGTCTTATGGGGACAAAAAAAACTTTGCAACAGCAGATTGCTTCAACAGAAAATTGCGATGTACAAAAACTTTTACAGCAGCAGTCTGACTTGCGTAACAAAAAAATTGAACTTAACGAAGAACGCGATAAAGTCAGCGGCCGCAAAGAAAAAAATAAAAGCAGCATCACCCGGCTTGAAAACATTTTCCCTGAATTAAAAAAGGCACAAAGTCATTATGATATGATTCACTCGCTTTACAAAGTCGTAAGTGGGAATATTGCAGGGCAGACAAAACTTTCGCTTGAAACTTATGTACAGATGATTTTCTTTGACAATATTATCCGGCGCGCAAACCTCAGGCTTAAAATTATGACTGACGGAAAATACGAATTGCGCCGCCGTCAGGAGTTTACTGACAAACGAAGTTCTCTTGGTCTTGAACTTAATGTAAAAGATTTTTACACAGGCAGGGAACGTTTTGTAGAAAGTCTTTCTGGTGGCGAGCAGTTTCAGGCTTCTTTGGCGCTGGCATTGGGACTTGCAGATGAGATTCAAAATTCGGCAGGCGGAATAAAACTTGATACGATGTTTATTGATGAAGGCTTTGGAACGCTTGATTCTGACACTTTGAATAAAGCTATGAAAGCGCTTGAAGATTTGTCAAAGAGCAATAAACTCATAGGCATTATTTCGCATGTAAATGAACTTGAAGACAGGATTCAAAATAAAATCCGCGTGTCAAAAGACATTTTTGGAAAAAGCTTTATTTCTATCGAAACTTAATCTGACGAATGTCGAATTTAAAAAAAACAAAAAAAAGAGGGTGCCTGAATGACACCCTTTAATGTACTGTCAGTCATATATTAAGACTGGTACTATAATATTTCTAGTTGTAAGCAACTAGTGCTGTAATTGTCTTTCGTTTAACCACGACTGGTTATTTATTTTTGTCGGAAACTGCATTTACGCCCCCTTATCGTGTAACCGGTGTACGTCCTCATCTCGTTCCTGACTACATTTATAGAATAACACAGTTTTAAAATAATGCAAGAAAAAAAATCAAAAAAACGAAAAAAAAATCAAAATTATTTTTTGCCCAAAATCGTAAAATCTTTTACGTCGTTGCAGAAAACAATTCCCGAGCCTGCATTCTGAAAGCATTTTAATTCCGTGATTGCCTTTACAATCTGTTCTTTTTTTTCTGAAGGAACTAAAATAACGAGCATGTCTTTTTCAGGAACGATTTCCCTTCCTAAAAATTTGACGTCGCCTTCTTTTGCAGTTCCGTGTGCCTGAATTATTGTTCCGCCCCCTGCGCCGGCTTTTCTTGCAGCTGCCATTGCATCTTCTGCATAACCTTTGTTTACGATTACATTTATCATCTGGTAAGAATTTTCGTTCATATTATTTTCTCCTGATTTTTTGCCGGAACTTATAGAGTCGATGTTACCGGCTTTGATAAATTCTCCGACTGGTAAAGAAAAGAGAATTCCAAATTCAGCCTTTTTAGTTGCCGTAACATTCTGTATTGCTTCGATTATTTTTTTTGAATCTGACTGATTGGCAATGTTGTAAGTAATATCTTTTGGTGTATCACCGAATCCTAAAAGTTGAATTATTCCGTTTGCCGAAGTTTCTGTTGCCCTGAGTACAGTTCCGCCGGGGCAGCCTGCATCACGGGCAGCGTTTGTAACGAGTTCACCGCAATATTGCGGAACAATACTGATAATCAAATTGTAGTTCATTTAATTTTCCTTTAATTTGCTCTCTTGAATTTTCTCCTGCTTTGCCGATGTCACTTTGTAAATGATTCCCATTGTCTGAATGGCAATCAAAGGCATCATTGCAACAAGGGCAATCACTCCAAAAGAGTCTGTCCCGTTTATACAGTTTGCAGCAGCTCCCAGTGTGAATGACAAAACGAAAGTCGAAGTAAGAGGACCTGATGCAACACCTCCTGAGTCAAATGCAATGCCGGAAAAAAGCGAAGGAGAGAAAATCATTAAAATCATTGCAATTACATATCCAGGAATTAAAATATATTTCAAATTAAAACCACTCACGGCTCTCCACAATGACAGCCCGATTGCAATCGCAGTTCCGACAGAAAGGAAAATCAAAAGGAATTTTCTTTTAATTGTTCCGCCGGAAACGCTTTCAACCTGTTCACTTAAAACCCATACAGCAGGCTCCGCGCAGACGATGATTGCACCGAGCAAAAGTCCGACAACAATCAAAAGTACAAACCAAAAACCGCCGTTTGCCATTGCCATCGTGCCGAGGATTTTTCCAAGTTCACCGCCGGCTTCTGAAAATCCGCCGTTGACGCCTGTAAGGAAAATTGTAAGTCCGATAAAGCTGTATGCAAAGCCTATTATTAAACGCGCTGCCTGACGTGCAGTCATTTTTAAAAGCGTAATTTGAAACAGTATGAACAGCGCAAATAAAGGCAGAATAGAAACAGCCGCTTCATGAGCTGCACTTCTAAACAGATTGCCGAACGGACTGAATATTTGCCAGAAGACTCCGCCAGTTGCTGCAATTTCTGAAATCTCGGTGATTGCGTTTATTTGAGAAGTTTCAAACTGTCCTTGTGTCCTTAAAAAAATTGAATAAAGCAAAACCGCAAGAACAGGTCCTACAGAGCAGATTCCTGTCAGTCCGAATGAGTTATCGCTGTCAGACCGGACGGAAGAAACGCCAAGTCCGAGTGCCATTATAAACGGAACTGTCATAGGCCCTGTCGTTGCTCCTCCCGAATCGAATGCAATCCCGATAAAACTGTCAGGCGAAAACATTGCAATAATAAAAAGGAATGTGTAAGAAATAAAAAGCGTCCATTTTATTGACAGATTCAGAACTGTCCGCAAAAGCCCAAGAGTGATGAATAAACCAACTCCGGCAGCAATTACAAATGTGAACGCATTTTTATTTACAAAATCAAAATAGCTTCTGACTTGATCTCCAAAAACCTGAATGTCAGGTTCTGCTGCCGTAACGATAAAACCGATTACAAACGCTGCTCCGAGTAAAAGAACAAGACTCTTGCGTTTTGTAAGTTCAGCACCACAATGTTCTCCCATCGGCTGAATCCCTAAGTCAACACCGACAAGAAAAATTGTAAGACCAAGAATGAGTAAAATTCCACCAATAACAAAGCGCGCTAACAGAATTTTATCAAGCGGAACAATCGTAAGCCCTAAAAAGAGTACGATTACCATCACTGGAAAAACTGAAGCCGCTGTTTCTTTTAATTTGTTCAGTACTTTCACAAAATAATAATAATAATTCTTTTTACAGAATTCAACTAAAAAAAAATCGGTCAAAAGAAAACATGAATTTTGATAGACAATTATTTTATTTTGCGTATGATTAAATTACAGATTTATAGAATTTAAAAGAATAAACATGTATTATTGTAGTACTTTTTTTTAGTTTTGATTTACCGGTATATGATAATTCAAGTAATTTAGAAGTTTGATATTTTATAAGAAAAAAAATTGGAGAAAATATGACAAAGCAAAGTAAAGTTTACAGGCATTTTGGCTCTCTGCCTTTTTATAAGGATGCACTTAAAATTGCGCTTCCTGTAATGGCTCAGATGCTGATTCAGAATTTAGTTTCATTGATTGACAATTTTATGGTTGCCGGTCTTGGTGATATAAAGATGTCAGGCGTAAATATCACCGGACAGATTTTATTTGTATTTATGGTTTTCTTAAATACAATCTGCATTGCAGGCGGAATTTTTATGACACAGTTTTCCGGTGCAAATGACAGGCAGGGAATGAAGCAGGCTTTTTGTTTTAAACTCTTTATCGGGATTTTTTCTACTGCGATTTTTATGTTTGTGTCGTGGGGAATTCCGCGGCAGGTTCTCGGACTTATGGTAATCGGGAACTCGCAGGCAGAACCTGTTCTTGATGAGGGCGTTCAGTATTTTAGGCTTATGGCATTTATCGGAATTCCGATGACAGTGTCGACTATTATAGCTTCGTCTTTAAGGGAAATCGGGCAGGTAAAAGTTCCGCTTATAATTTCTGTAATTGCAACTTGTCTGAATACTTTTTTTAACTGGATTTTGATTTACGGAAATCTTGGTGCGCCACGTCTTGAAGTTCGCGGAGCTGCAATCGCTACGATTATTGCCCGGTCTGCGGAAATGCTCGTTTTTCTGGTTTACTTAAAATGGAAAAAGCCGCCGTTTGTAATTAACTTAAAGATTTTTTTGAACATGAACTTTAAGCTTATAAAAGAAATTTTGAGCAAAGGCTGGAAAATTTTATTTTCTGAAATGCTGTGGGTAATTGCAGAAACTATTACGACGGCATTGTACAACGGGAGAGGCGGCGCAGATGTTATTTCGGGAATGTCGGCAAGTTTTGCAATTGCAAATCTTTTCTTTATTGCGTTCAGCGGAGTGACTACTGCGACAAGTGTTTTAATAGGAAAGACTTTAGGGCAGGGCAAACTTGAAGAAGCAAAACGCCAGAAAATATGGCTTCTTAACGGTTCAATCTTTTTTGGAATTTTTATGACTGTGCTCGGGCTTGCAACGATGTTCTTGATTCCTGTCGTGTTCAGCAATCTGAGTGAAAACTCAAGGCAGATTTGCACGCAGATGGTTTTTGTAATGGCAGTGTATATGCCGGCGTGGGTTTACGTAAATGTTCAGTTTGCAGTTTCAAGAGCTGGTGGTGATACTACGATGGGAATGTTGGTTGATGTAATAACAAATATGCTGATGGTCATTCCTGGAATGTTCATAATGGCAAAGCTGACTTTAATCGGACCTGTAGAAATGTATACGATTATCAAGGCTGTTGATTTTGTAAAAATTGTAATAGCACATTTCTGGTTAAAAAAGGAACGCTGGGTTAAAAACCTTGCCGCTGCAAATCAGAGTACATAAAAAAGGCTCTCAAAAGAGTTCAGGTGGGCTACGGCACATCTGCCATCTGCATACCGTTGCTTCGTTCCCGATCTCGCGGGGTTTTGCAGCGACAAATTGCATAGAACCTGAACTCATTTAAGAGCCCTCGTTGGCTTGTATATTAACAGAAAACTGCCATTTTGTAAAGGCGCTAGTTGTCATTTGAATTGCAGTTTTCTTATTGTTCCATATTGCATTTTTTTTTATAATAAATATATGGCGATAAAAGAGAAAGTTTTTCAGATTCTTTCGGAAAATAAAAATTCAGTTATATCAGGACAAGTCATTGCGCAGGAATGTAATGTAAGCCGTGCTGCAGTCTGGAAAGCGATTTCTGCTTTACGAAACGAAGGATGCAAAATTGAAGGAACGACAAATGGCGGTTATGTTCTTTCTGAAAGTCCCGATATTTTTTCAAAAGAAATTTTACATGCTGAACTTGAAAAAAGTTTTCCGCAGTATTCAGAATGTCATGTCGAATGTTTTAAAGAAATTGATTCTACTAATTCTTATGCAAAGCGGCTTTTGTCAGAAGCAGGAAGTCTTCGGGACTCAAACGGCAAACTGACACCCAGCGGAAAAAAATACCACAAATCAATTTTTGTCGCAGAAAGTCAGAGTGCCGGGCGCGGACGTCTTGGCAGGACTTTTGTTTCTCCTGCAAAAACAGGTATTTATCTTTCTGTAATTTATGCGCCTAAAAACAGTATTGAAGAACCTGCAAAACTGACAGCTTTTTCTGCAGTTGCTGTCTGCCGTGTTTTAAAAGAGCTTTATGACGTTCAGCCAAAAATAAAGTGGATTAATGATATTTATATAAACGAAAAAAAAGTCGCAGGAATTTTAACAGAAGGTTTTGTAAATTTTGAAACTTCCAGAATTGAATCTGCCGTTGTCGGAATAGGAATAAATATTTCTGATAATCCTGAGTTTTTTTCTTCAGGGCTTGAAAACATTGCAGGATCAATAAACGGAAATTGTAAAAACGAAATTCCGCGCTGCACTCTTGCCGCCAGAATTGCAGGCGAAGTTTTTGGAATTTTTGAAGAAGATTCTAGTCATGTCATTGAAGAGTACAGGCGTGATTCTTTTTTAATAGGAAAAACTGTTGAAGTCCACCCGTTTATTACAGAAGACAAATCTGTTTACGAAGCAAAAGTTATTGATATTGACGATAGTGTCCGTCTTGTTGTGGAATTGCCCGACGGCTCAAAGCAATTTTTAAATTCTGGCGAAGTTTCGCTCCATTCTGTGTAATGCGCCGTGTAATTGCTGTCGTGCAATCGGTCTGTTTATTGGTTTGACGAAAGATTATGTTGTATATTGAAAGGGAAGTGTGTGCTTGAACATCTGGCTATCTCAACAATTGACGAATAGCCGCCGTAGTGGTCAGACTCATTACATTTCATATTTTCCGAATCTCACGAACTACGAGAACTTCTTGAAAGCTACGAACAAGTCCAGCGGGTTCATAATTATCCGATTCTTGCAGCAAAGCAATGGCTGCACATTACTACTGCATTTATCGTAAAATATGGGCTGGTTTGATTCCCATTTAAATTCAGATTTATTTCATGACCATTATCCATATCTAGGAAAGTGCTGATTAACACTTGAAGCGATTACTCAGCGCTTCCTAAGATTCTTTTTTAGAAGTAACTGGCTGACCGATGGCTTTTTGAATGATTAGAACTACAAGCTTTTTTCCTTTTCCTGTGCTATCCCGAAAAAAACAATGTTTCTGTTGACAGTAATTGTTTTATGCTTTATATTACTCTTGATAGAAACGTATCTTTATATAGAAACGGTATATTTCGGTTTACTTAGTGCAAAGACTTATGAGGGTAATTATGGAAAAACGAAACGATTCAATTTATAAATGTATTTCAAATTCAAGATACACGCCGTATCTTCTGGCAAAAAAAATCGGTGCAAAGGGAATTCTTGAGTCTGCAAGTTTTCAAAAGGGGCGCGAACGTTATTCAATTTTGATGACTGAAGAAGCGTTTAAAATCGTTCAGGAAGATGATGAAATTTATTTTGATGTCGAAGGCAAAAAAATTGCTTTTGATGATTCTGGAATTGAAAGCCGCGATGCGTTAGGACACAAAAAGCCGTGCGACATTCTTGATGCGCTTTTATACGTTGCAAGAGAAAATCCTACTCCAGAAGGAAGTCTTGCAGAAATTCCGCTTCCTGCTTCGGGGCTTGGTTATTTGAGCTACGAGTTTGCAAAGCATTGCGACAACATCCGTTTTTTTGAACAGAAAGATGATTTGAACATTCCAGAAAGTCTTTTTATTACAGGTCATCTTTACATAGTTTTTGACCATTATACAGAACAGATTCATATTTTCGGCTTGAATTACAACGAGCACCAGATTGACTTGAATGCCGCAATGGAACGGCTTTTAAAGCGAATGAACGATATGGATTTTTCGTATGTCGAAGAAGAAAACCAGAAGTTCAATTATAAAATGATTACCGACCTTGAAAAATCAAAAGCAGAATATATCGACAAAGTAAAAAACTTAAAACGTCATATTGTAGCAGGCGACATTATACAGGCAGTTCCGTCGCGCCGTGTTCAAATTGAGTGCGATGCAGATGCTCTTACAGTTTACGGAAAACTCAGAAAAGTAAATCCGTCGCCATATCTTTTTTACATCAACTTTGGCGATTTCCAGTTTACAGGTGCATCTCCAGAAAGCCTTGTCCGTGTCCGCCGCGGCAAAGCGACGATTCATCCGATTGCAGGAACGATTCACCGCGGTAAAAATGATGCGGAAGATGAAATGTTAAAAAATCAGCTTCTGTCAAATCCAAAGGAACAGGCTGAACATTTAATGCTCGTTGACCTTGCAAGAAACGATTTAGGTCGTGTTTGCAAAAGCGGTTCTGTAACAGTTCCGCAGTATATGGAGTGCGAACTTTTTAGTCATGTAATTCATCTTGTAAGCAGTACAGAAGGAATTGTGCGTGATGATGTTGAGCCTATTCAAGTTTTGCGCGCATCATTCCCGGCAGGAACAGTAAGCGGTGCTCCAAAAATCAGTGCAATGCAGATTTTGAGCGGACTTGAAAAAACAAAGCGAAGGTTTTATGCAGGTGCTGTCGGATACATTCAGACAAACGGTGACTTGGATTTTTGTATTGCAATCAGATGTAGCTTGAAGCAGGGCAATGTTTGGAATCTTCAAGCGGGCGGCGGAATTGTTTACGACTCAGACCCGGAGCGTGAGTTTACTGAAACTTGCGAAAAACTCGGTGCGTTAATCGACACGCTTACAAAATAATTTATTTTAAGAAGTTGAAACTTTTTTAATTGATTTTTAATTGGAGGAAATATGATTTTAGTTATAGATAATTACGATTCTTTTACATTCAATGTAATTCAGATTTTGCAGACTGTTACTGACAAAGAAATAAAAGTTGTCCGCAATGACGAATGTACTGTCGAACAGGTTGCTTCGATGAATCCAGAATATCTGATTGTTTCGCCGGGACCTGGTTCTCCGTATCAGGCTGGAATCTGTGAAGAAGCAATAAAATATTTTGCAGGAAAAATTCCGATTCTTGGAATCTGTCTTGGTCATCAGGCAATCTGCGAAGCATTCGGTGCGCGAATCGTTCAGGCAAAATTTATTAAGCACGGAATTGTTGAAGAAATAAAACTTGACGGCAAAGGTTTGTTCCGTTCAATCGGAAAATCTGCAAAGTTTACAAGATACCACAGCCTTGTCGCAGACGAGCAGACTTTGAGCCCTGACTTTGAAGTTACAGCGCGTGCTGCTGACGGAGATATAATGGGAGTGCGCCACAAAACTCTTCCAATCGAAGGAATTCAGTTTCATCCGGAAAGCATTGCAAGCCAGGCAGGAAAAGAACTTCTTTCTTCGTTCATAAATTACCGCCGCGAAAATCTGAATGTTGCAGAATATTTAAATCAGTTGATTGCAAAAAAAGATTTGACAGAAGAACAGGCCGCTTTCTTTATGGAAAATGTAACTGACGGTTCAATGGACGAACGAGCAATGGCTGCAATTTTAGTTGCAATGGCAGCAAAAGGACCTAGCGTGAGCGAAATGATTGGCTGTGCAAAAGCACTTCTTAAAAAGAAAAAAGACCTTCCGCTTGAAAAAAACGGAATTGCAGAAATCGTCGGAACTGGCGGCGATGGAAAAAGAAGTTTTAACATTTCTTCGATGTCGGCATTAGTTGCTTCAAGCTGCGGCCAGAGGATTGCAAAACACGGAAACAGGGCAGTTTCTTCAAAATCGGGTGCGGCAGATTTTTTTGAAAATCTCGGAATCAACATTATGGCAAAACCTGAGCAGACTGCAAAATTAATCGAAAAAACAAATTTTGGATTTTTGATGGCACAGGTTTATCACTCTGCAATGCGGTTTGCAGCTCCTGTAAGAAAAGTTTTGGGCGTTAAAACGATTATGAATATTTTAGGTCCGCTTTTAAATCCTGCATGTGCTGAATACGAAGTTCTCGGTGTTTACAGCCCGGCACTTTTAAAAGATTATGCAAAGGCTGCAAAAGCACTCGGTGCAAAACGCGTAATGGTTGTCTGTTCGCGCGATGGCTACGATGAAATAAGTCCTCTTGTTCCGACTGATGTTTATCAGATTGACGAAAACGGAAACGAAAATCAGTATGTCATAAAGCCGGAAAATTTTGGAATCACAGGCTGTAACGAAGACGAGCTTATGGGCGGAAGCGGAAAAGAAAACGCAGACCTTGCACTTGAAGTTTTAAAAGGCGGCGGAAGAAAAACAATCAAAACTGCTGTCGGATTAAACACAGCCGCCGTTTTGTATTTAAGCGGAAAAGCGCGAACATTAAAAGACGGATATAACATGGCAATCGAAGCAATTGACTCTGGCAAAGCTTTGAAAAAACTTGAAGAAATCCAGAAAGTTTCAAGCGAGTTGTAAAATTTATGGCAAAAGATATTTTAAAAGAAATCGTAGATGCCCGCAGTGAATTAATAAAACAGAAAGGATATTCATTCGGATTTGAAATCCCGGAAAAACGCCTGCGTAAAGTTCATCCTTTTATTCAGGAAAAAGGTGCGATTCTTGAAGTAAAGCGTGCCTCTCCGAGTAAAGGTGATATTGCGCCTGATTTGAATTCTTTTGAAACTGCACTGACTTACGCAAAAGCAGGAGCAAGGGCAATCAGCTGTCTTACAGAGCCGAATTATTTTAAAGGAACGCTTGAGGACTTGATGAATGTCTGCCGTGCCGCAGATACTTTTGAAAATGAAACTGGAAAAAATCCTCCTGCCGTTTTGCGAAAAGATTTTTTGACAGATGAACAGGATATTGAAATTTCTTACAGGGCAGGAGCAGACGCAGTTTTATTGATTGCACGAATTTTGAGTTCCGAGAAAATTCTTTCAATGGCAAAAAAGGCTGAAACTCTTGGGCTTTCTGTTTTAATCGAAGTCCGCAAGGATGAAGATTTGGAAAAACTTGCTGTTGTAATGCAGAATGTCAATCATAAAAATATTTTGTGCGGAGTGAACAGCCGCGATTTAAAAGATTTTACAATTGATATGCTCATTCCTGCAAAGATGTTTTCAAAAATTAAAAACATTGCACAGGATGCGAGAATCACTTTTGAAAGTGGAATTCTCTCTGCAAGAAGTGCAGCGTTTGCCGCCTCAATGGGATTTAATGCGATTCTTCTTGGAGAAGCCGCTGCAAGAAATCCTGAAAAAGCAAAAGAATTTACGGCGGCGTTTGAAAATGAAGCACAAAATTCAGAAAAGAACAAAAACGGTGCGATGTGGATTGAATATGGTAGCTGTGATTTTGGCAGAAAAAATCCTTTTGTAAAAATCTGCGGAATTACAAATGTTGAAGATGCACTTTGTACGGCAAAAAACGGTGCTGATTTTTTGGGATTTATTTTCTGGAATAAATCAAAGCGGAACATTGCAAAAGAAAATGTTTTACAAATCAGAAAGTCGCTTGAAGAAAATTTTAAAAATGGCAGAATAAAAAAAATGCCGAAGCTCGTTGGCGTGATTGTCGACCTTGAATCAAAAGAAACAGAAGATGCACTTTCGCTTGTAAACGAAAATGTCCTTGATATAATTCAAGTTCACACTTTTGAATCGGCTTTGAAATTTTGCACGGACGAGCGGTTTAAAAATGTTCCTCATTACTGTGCTGTAAATATTTCTAGTCAAGAGGATATTCAAAAACTTGACGAACTTGCACGACTTGGAGAACCTCGAATTCTTGTTGACGCGCAAAGTCAGAATCAGATTGGCGGAACAGGAAAACAAATTGACGAAGAAATTCTTGAGTCTGTTGCAAAAAAATATAAGCTTATGATTGCAGGCGGAATTAGCAGTGCAAATGTTTCAAAAATAATTGAAAAGTTTAACCCGGAATTGCTCGATGTAAGTTCAAGCCTTGAAGACAGTCCCGGCAAAAAAAATCATCAGAAAATAAAAGAATTTTTTGATATAATAAATGACATTTCAAAAAAACAGGAAGTAATATGACACATTCAGAAAACGGTTTTTTTAATGAATTCGGCGGAAAGTATGTTGCAGAAGTTCTGCGCCGCCCGCTTGACGAACTTGAAGTTGCGTTTAAAGAAGCAATGGCAGACACTGATTTTGTAAGCGAACTTGAAACAATTCAGCGTGATTATATCGGACGCGAAACTCCGCTTTTGTATGCAAAGACGGCAACAGAAATTCTTGGCGGTGCACAGATTTACATAAAGCTTGAAGGACTTGCAAACACAGGTGCGCACAAAATAAACAATGCGATAGGGCAGTGTCTTCTTGCAAAGCGAATGGGTAAAAAACGAATAATCGCAGAGACAGGGGCAGGACAGCACGGAGTTGCAACTGCAGCGGCATGTGCAAAACTCGGACTTGACTGCACAGTTTATATGGGCGAAGTTGATGTACGCCGACAGCAGCCGAATGTTGCCGCAATGGAAATGTACGGTGCAAAAGTTCACCCTGTAACAAGCGGAAGCCGCACTTTAAAAGATGCTGTAAACGAAGCAATGCGAGACTGGGCGGCAAATCCAGATACGACGCATTATGTTTTGGGAAGCGCATTAGGCCCAGCTCCTTTCCCTGATATCGTTCGCGAATTCCAGAGCGTAATCGGAAAAGAAGTTAAGCGGCAGGCACAGGAGAGAGACCTCGATGTTGAAGCGTTGATTGCGTGCGTTGGCGGCGGTTCAAATTCAATCGGATTTTTTTCTCCGTTCATTGATGAACAAAAGCCACGCCTTATCGGTGTTGAAGCCGGAGGAATCGGGCCTGGAGTAGGTGAGAACGCAAGCCGAATGACAGGAAACGCAAGCCGCGACGGAATCTTGCAGGGATATAAATCGCGCTTTTTACTTGACGAAGACGGACAGGCACTTCCGACGCGTTCAATTTCTGCAGGACTTGACTACTGCGGAATCGGACCGCAACTTGCCGCCCTTGGAAAATCAGGCAGAATTGAATTTACATCTGCACTCGATGACGAAGCGCTGAATGCCGTAAAATTTTTTGCCAAAAACGAAGGAGTTCTTTTTGCAATGGAAAGCGCACATGCCGGAGCCCAAGCAATCAAACTTGCACCGACACTTCCAAAAGACAAGGCAATCATCGTAAATATGAGCGGTCGTGGTGACAAAGACATTTTCATCACTTGCCCGGTTTTCCGCCCTGCAGAATGGAAACAATTTTTAATTTCAGAACTTGAACGCTTGAACGATTCAAAAGACATTCACGAAGCAAAACTTATGTAAAAGCAATTTTTTTGAATGAAATTTTATGGAGTAGAAAAATGAATAAAAAAATAAAATTGATGAGCCATCTTGTAGCAGGTTACCCGACAGACGACCTTGCATTTACAGCCGCAAAAGCACTTGTAGACGGAGGAGCGGACATTCTTGAAGTTCAGCTTCCGTTCAGTGACCCGAGCGCAGACGGTCCTGCAATTCAAAGTGCATGTACAAAAGTTTTAAGTCGCGGTTACAAAACAAAAGACGGACTTGCGTTCATAGAAAAACTTCACAAAAATTTTCCGAACGTAAAAATCTACATAATGAGTTACGGTTCACTTATCTACACACCGGGAATAAACGAATTCTGCAAAAAAGCATCGACCGCCGGCGTAACTGGAATGATTATTCCAGACCTTCCATTTGATTTTGACGAAGGACTTACAAAAGCCTGCGAAGATAACGGCATGATAAATATTCCTGTTGCAGCCCCGAGCATGAGCCGAGAACGACTTTTAAAAATGGCAAACGCAGGATTCCCTTATATTTATGCAGCCCTCCGCACAGGCATCACAGGAACTGACACAAAAATCGATTCAGACACGCTGGAATTTTTAAAAGCCGTTTCTTCAGGTGGAAGCAAAATTTACGGCGGTTTTGGAATCTCAACAGGCGAACAGTCAAAAGCCCTTTGCGATTATGTTGAAGGCGTCGTTGCAGGAAGCGTCTTTGTCCGCCTGATTACAGAAAACCAAAACGACAGCGACAAACTCTACGAAGCGGTAAAAGCCAAAGCGCAGGAACTTACGGGGCAAATATAGAAAATTCTCGGCGAGAATTTAAAAAAGTACGGCGAGTTTTTTTTAAGGAATGTCATTTACTCTTAAAATCTCCGCAGAAAAACGCACAATGACAGAGTGCCCTCAGAAAAAACAGGAAGTTTTGGACAAGTGGCTTAAGTAGGAGAAGCAGGGCTTTCGCATTGCTTTCTAATCTTGCAAAGATATTAACTGTAAGGCCCGGAAACGATTTTAGCCGACCTAATCTAAACAATATGCGCAAGTTTTGTTCACATGTCCTTTTATTGACTGGTACAACTGTGTTACGATTCTTGTGCAAAAATGTGTGATCTATGCTAAAATAAATTAGAAAATATGTACCGTAAAGCATTAGACGAATTAAAAGAATGGAAAGCCTCAGCAGGAAGATCTGGTAAATGTTTCTTTTTATTTAGCAGGTCAAATAAAGAGACAGAAGCTGAAAAACCTTAAAAACGGCACAGTCAACCTTTTAATCGTCAGTGTGCTTTTGCTCCTCAAATTTCCCTTTTTCTTTAAGAATCATATTTTTCAAATCAGAAAAATGACCTTTTTCATCTGTATGAGCTTCTGAATGTCGCTTTACTTGTGCAATGCCGCGCATCTCGTTCAAGTTATGATAGCCGTGAGTTTTCATAAAGTTTTTTAAACCTGTTGCTACATCAATCGCTACATTCGGATTATAAAATTTTGCCTGACCTATTTCTATTGCATGACAGCCAGCCATAATAAATTCTACAGCATCCTGCCAGGTAGAAATTCCTCCGATTCCGATTACTGGAACGCGCTGTTCAACAGGCAACTTGTTGATTTCTTCAACTACATCGTAAACGATTCTTAAAGCAAGTGGCTTCAATCCCGGACCGGAATAACCTGCGTGAACGTTATTAAAAAACGGTTTTCCTTTTTCAATGTCAATCGCAACTCCGTGAACCATATTTATAAGGCTTATTGCATCTGCTCCAGCTCTTATGCAGGCAAGTGCAATCGGTCTGTTGTCAGGCGCATTCGGGCTGAGCTTTACCATCAGTGGCTTTTTTGTAACTGCCCGGACAGAAGAAACACAGTAATATGCAGTTTCTGCACTTAATCCCCATGCAAGCCCTGCTGCCTTTACATTCGGGCAGCTGATGTTCAGTTCAATCATGTCGCAGTCAGTCTTGTCTAAAAGTTTTGCGCCTTCTACATACGACTCAATGTCACTTCCTGCAAGGTTTGCAATTACAACAGGTCCAAGCCCTGTCATCTCTGGCAAAAGATGTTCCACAAAATAAGGAATACCAGGATTTTGCAGACCGATTGAATTCATATTTCCGCCGGGAACTTCAAGGCATCTCTCTCCTTTGTTTCCTTCCCTTGGTTCAAATGTACAGCCCTTTGAAGCAATTCCTCCCCATGCACTGACATCACTTACCCCTCTGAAATTTTGTCCGTAAGAGAAAGTTCCCGCACTTGCAATGACAGGATTTTTAAAATGAACTCCTGCAATATCTACAGTCAAGTCTGGTTCTTCGTTTTGTTCCAGTGGCAGTCGGCGTGGTTCTGGTTTAGGAAAATTCAGTATTTTTGAATCAAACACAGGCCCGTCTTTGCAGCATCGTTTTAGGCCTTCTGTCGTTTCAATCGTACAGCCAAGGCAAGCTCCAAGTCCGCACAACATTCTGTGTTCCATGCTCAGATAGCATTGAATGTCGAGTTCTTCTGCAACTTGTTTTACATATGCAAGCATTGGTGTCGGCCCGCACGCATAAATTATTTTGTAACCCGCATTTTTAATTACTTCTTTAGAAAGCGCCTGAGGCAACATTCCGTGAATTCCCTCCGAACCGTCATCTGTCGTAATTTTGAGATTCTCCGCTCTAACATGTTCAAGCCCGTAAGAGCCGGATTTAAAAGAAGCAAAAAAGTCGTATGATTTTTCAGGAAGTGAACTTGCAAGATTTGCAACAGGTGCAACTCCGATTCCTCCCCCTGCAATACAGATTTTCGGAGAACCTTCGCCAAGCAATTTAGAATCAGGTGCTGGCCATGGAGTTCCCAACGGCCCGATTATTGTCATTTTGTCTCCGGGGCAAAGATGACAGAGTTCTTCAGTTCCGCGACCTTTTTTGAGAATCATAAATTGCAAAGTAACTTCTTTTTTTCCGCTTTCATTTATTTTGTCTTCTGAGTGATATACGCTTATAGGTCGGTTATAGCGGACGCCTGAAATCTTGCTTTTTATCAGGTAAAACTGTCCTGGCATTGGGCTAAGCTGCGACTGGCGTTCTAAAACAGCGGTAGTCTGCAATAAGTAAACATTTGACTGACCTTTTACAAGTTCACATTTTTCAACAACTGTATCTCCAAAAAACAAAAGACCTTTTCCGTTTTCATCAATTTCTGCCAAGTCCATAACTGACCTCCTCGTAAAAAAATAAAGTTAGACTCTTCTAACTTTATTAACATACTAAATTTATTAAAAAAAGTAGATAGTTTTTGATAAAAATTATTAAGAATTTACGCTGAACATTGAAAAACTCTTGACTAATTTATTAAACAACGTTAAATTAACAATGTTTAATAAAATACACTAATTCCCAAAAAAAACAGTTCAACGGAGTCGCGTATGAGAAAAGAAAATTCAGAAATCATTTCAAAAATAAAAATAAAAACCCTCGAACTGCTTATGCAAAAAACCCCTGAACAGATTGGAATGAGGGACATCGCAACTGCATGCGGCATTACTGCAGCAAACATTTATCACTATTACAGCGACAAAAACAAGCTTTTCCAGCAGATAGGACTTGACTGCCTTTACGAACTAAACTCCCTCATCACAAAAGAAAGCGAAAGTTCCAAAGACCCTAAGCAAAAAGTAATTCTTGCAATCAGCTCATTCAGAAACTGGTGTTTTGATAATCCCAAAAAAGCGCTTCTTGTTATGCAAGGAATAAAATCCGCTGACGACGCACCACAGGAAATTATCGACCAGTATTATGTCTGCAACCGTACAGGCATGCACTTGCTTGAAGATTGCATTTCAAAAGGAATTGCAAAGTCAGACAACCCGAAACTTGACATCGGAATTTTAGTTTCAGGAGTTTGGGGCTGCATAGAATCTGTAATTTTAAAAAAAGCAGACAGCGAGTACTGGAATGACGGCATAACTTTCACAAATCGTTTTATCGATATGTGGATTAATAATATTTTTGGAGGAACAAAATGAAAAAACACGCAAAAAAAATTTTAACTGTTTTCTATTTGATGACGGCTTTTGCGGCCTATTCAAAAGAAATAACAGTTTCCATCGGAGCAGGAAAAAACTGGAAAGAAAAGCGCGAGCCGCAGGTTGCAGTCTGGCTTGAAGATTCCGCAGGAAATTTTATCAAGACCCTTTATATTACTCAGCGCGCCGGAAAGAAAAACTGGATTTTTGCATCTAAACAGGGACGCCCGGAATCACTGCCTGTTTACTATCATTCTTCGCAAAATGCGCCTTCAGCTTCCGGCAATAAAACTTCATCTTCAAAAGAAAAACTTGATGCCGTAACTTCTGCAACTCCAAAAGGCGGCATTATTTTTAATGCAAAAATCGAAGACGGTAAAACATATATAATCAAGGTTGAACTTAACAATAGCTTTGATTACAACGATTTTTATACCAAGAAAAACTCTGGTGTAAATGGTCAGCCGTCTGTAATTTACACAGCCGTTATAAAGCCTGACTTTTCATCAGAAATAAAACTTGAACTTTCAGGAACAGGCTCTATTGACGGCAAAAACGGAAGAATCAATCCTGATACAAAACACCTGACAACTGCAAAAAACATTACGTCGCTTGTTGCAGTCGTCACTAAAAAATAAAGCAAATTTGCAGTTTAGCCTTTTCGCCGTACTTTAAACTGAATCTTCAGTTCTGCTTTTTTTTCTGCCTGCTTTTTGTATTTTTTGTACAAAATTTCCTGAGCACGCCGAATTTCCTGATTTGCAGCAGGCTTTTTTGGAATCCAAGTTCCGTCTGCTTTAAGTTCATGCGCATTTGTGTTTGAGTCAAAATAAACGTCAAGTGCGCTTTTTACTTCCTTAAATATTTCCGGCTCAAGAACAGGGAACATCAATTCAATGCGGCGGTCAAGGTTTCTGTTCATCCAGTCTGCGCTTGAAAGATAAATTTCTGACTGTCCGCCGTTCTTAAAATAAAAAATCCTTTCATGCTCAAGATAACGGTCAACGATTGAAATTACCTGTATGTTTTCGCTCATTCCTTTTACACCGGGAACAAGCATACAAATTCCTCGTATATTCAAAAGAATCTTTACTCCAGCGCAACTTGCTTCATACAGTGCGGCTATGACTTCTTCGTGCGTCAGAGAATTCATCTTTGCAATAATCAAGCCGGGATTTGACGGAGTAGAAAGACGTGCTTCACGCTGAATCATTGCAATAATGTTTGACTTTAAATTTACTGGCGCCATACTTAAAACATTCATCGGTTGTAATGCAGAATAACCTGTTACAATGTTAAAGAACATCGTTGCATCTTTTGCAATCAGAGGGTTTGCCGTAAAAAGTGACATATCGCTGTAAAGTTTTGCAGTTTTCGGATTGTAGTTTCCTGTCGACAAGTGAACGTAGCGCTTGATTCCAGTTTCTTCTTTTCTGATAATCATCAAAATTTTTGCGTGAACTTTTAAATTTACGATTCCCTGAATTACGATTACTCCAGCTTTTTCAAGTTCATTTGCCCAAGCAATATTCCGCTCTTCGTCAAAGCGCGCTTTCAGTTCAACTAAAACAGTAACCTGCTTTCCGTTTTGAGCTGCTTTTTTGAGTGCGCTGATAATCGGAGAATTACTGCCTGTCCTGTAAAGCGTCATTTTTATCGAAATTACATCAGGGTCGTCAGCCGCATCAGAAATAAACTTTACGACAGGATTATAACTTTCGTAAGGAACATGCAGTAATACGTCATGCTGTTTTAAAGTGTCCCAGAACGGTTCGTTTTCTGGCAGCGACTTTGGAAAAAAATGTTCCCATGGTTCAGATTTTAATTTTGCAGTTTCTTCAAGTTCTGCAATTTCCATCAAAGTGCCCGGGTCTATAAGTTCGTCACATTCGTAAACATCATCGTTTGTCAATTCCAGATTTTTCATCAAAAATTTTTTAAGTTCAGCACTGGAATTATTACAGTTCAGCCTTACTGCAAACGATGACTGACGTTGAACAAGAACTTCTTCCATAGCGTGAATAAAATCTTCGCCAGAATCTTCGTCAACTGCAAAATCTGCATCGCGGATTACGTTAAAAAGCATCGCCTGCTTTACCTGAAAACCCGGAAAAAGCTGCGTTCCATATTCCAGAATCAAATTGTCAATCAGCGTAAACTGCTTGTTTTTTGAATGACCCGGAAGCCATATTAAACGTGGAATTCCCGTCGGAATCTGAACAAATGCAACAGGCAGTTTTCCCTCGCGGACAAAAAAATCTTTATTCATCGGATTAATGTCCTGAATCGGTTTTAAAAGAAATGCAACGTGATAAGTTAAATTGCTGATTTTCGGAAACGTATCTGTGTCTGTTCTCAAAGGCGTTAAAAGCGGCAGAATGTTTTGGTTAAATTCCCGCTGGCAGAAATTTTTTTGCTCAGCCGTAAAATTTTCAGGCTTTGTGTAAACGTAGCCTTCTTTTTCAAGCAGCGGAAAAATCTCGTTTTTTAAGCAGTCATTTTTCTTTGCGACTACTTCCTGCGCACGAACAGAAATTTGTTTTAAAAGTGCCGTCGGAGTAAATCCTGAAATGTCTTTTTTTCGAGGATCAATTTTCTGCATGCGCTTGATAGAAGCAACGCGAACTTGAAAGAACTCGTTAAAGTTGCTCGTTACAATCGACAAAAACTGAATCCTGTCCATCAACGGTAAATCTTTTCTGCATGCCTGATATAATACGCGTGCGTTAAATTCAATCCATGAGAGTTCTCTGTTAAAAAATATATTTTTAGCCATTTTTCCTCCAGTCTCTGATTTTCAAAAAGTCAGTTCAGCATCGTCTGCAATGCATTATTGTTCTAAGAAAGAATGACTTTATAACCAAAGACATATTCAAACATATTCGCTTTTTCTATAAGCGCCTGCCGTTCCAAAACAATGTTGTGGTCTGTTTTATTCGAGATTAAAAGACTGTCGTTTTGTTTTGAAATTACAAGGTGCCTGAGTTTCTGCTGGTGTGCGCGGTCAAGCGCATCGGCAATACGTAAAATTGCAGTCAGTTTTAGGATAATCATTCTGTCAGAACGTGGCAGCATTAAAAACTGGTCGTCGTCCTGCGGAAAGTGTGAACCACGGTGATATTTTGCAATTTGCGCAATCATATTGTTTTCAAATTTCCTCAGTCCAAAAATCTCGGAATTAGAAATTATATACTGACTGTGAAGCTGATGGTCGCCAAGTCGTATGAACATACCAATGTCGTGCAGAATACTTGCAACGTCCAAAAGCAGTCTTGCCCTGTCATCAAGTCCGATTTCGTCCCGCAATGTGTCAAAAAGCAAAAGGCTTACATCGCGTACATAAAACGCATGCTCGACATCGCCGTGATATTTTTTTAACAAATTCACTGCCGAAGCCGTAATCTGCGAATTAAATTCTGTCAAAAGCTCGCTAGACGGTGCAGACAGTTTGCTGATAATTGCGCCATCGCGGATATTTGTTTCAAGAACGAGAATTTTTTCAACGCTTGTCAGTTGTATGAACATTTCGTAAATCGAAAGTCCTATAAAAAGCTGCTGTGCATCAGAATAATCAAGCTTGAATTTTGCAACGATTTCTTCTGTTGAAAAAGTCTGTATTTCCTTTACAAATTTTTCATATTCTTTTCTTGAAATTTCCCAGATTCCCGGTGCAATTTCCTTGCCATAAGTTGCCGCAGCAAGTCTTGGTTCTGCTCCTACAGAATAAAATTGCTTTACTGTAGACAAATCAAGTTCGTCATTCAAAGAACCTTTTGTATTTAAAATGAACTGCTGGATAAAGCGCCTTATATCGTTTGCAGTTATAGCCGGCAAATTAAAATTCTGCTCAATGCGGGTAGTTCCGATTTTAAGCGAATGTGCACCGGCCATTTTCCCCTGCTTAATGAGCATCATTTCTGTTGAGCCACCGCCGACTTCAAGTATAATCGAATCTTCTGCAGACTTTTTTTGAGACAGAGATTTTATTTTTTTAGTTACGGCAAGGTACATAAGGCGGTTTTCTTCAATTCCGTCTATGACTTTTACTTTAAAACCTGTTTTTACGAAAATTCTGTCAAGAACTGGGTCAGGGTTGCGCGCTTCTCTGAATGCACTTGTTGCAATGACTCTTGTCTGTTCCGAAGTGATTCCCCAGCCTGCAAGCTGTTCCTTAAATCGAGATAAAATATGCAGGCATAAAAGCAGGTTGGAACGGGAAATTGCCCCCAGCGTAAAAACATCCCGCCCGAGGGCAACCGGAAGTTCAGAATAATCTATGACTTCCCAGTCGTCATCGCCTTTTACTTGCGCAACCAAAAGTCTTATTCCGGTAGAACCGATTTCAATAACTGCTTCTGGTGTTGTCATAAAAAGTTCTCCAAAAATTGAAACAAATCAAAATTCTATTATAAAATATCAGTAAAACCAGTATTTTACAATTTCTGCTATGTTAATTCTATGTAAATTATAATTTGTCAATCAGCATAGAGCATTTTCCCGAAGGAATCGGCAGTGTTTTCTTTTTTTGGTCAAGAATATTAATCGTAAAGTAATAAAGTTTTTCGCTTTCCATTTGAATTTCCCAGCCGCGAGTACTTTTATTACTTAAAATCGTAATAAGGTTCCGCTTTAGAGAAAGATTTTCAATACCCATAATCTCAAGGTTCGGGATAATCCAGTCTACAGTCTTGCGCGGCAGGCTTATTAAAAGGCCGATGACGTTTTCAATCATAAGCGCAATTGTCGAAAGTCCGACTGCCTGCAAATATCTTACGCGCGGAAAATTCGGTTTGCCGCGCAACGATGCTTTACCTTCTTTTGAAGGCAAGTATGCTTCAAACAAATCTCCTTTGTTTTTGCTATCATTTGGAGCAAGCCCTTCGAGAATGTAATATAAATGCCTAATAGAACATTCTCTTGCTAAATCGTATCTCTGATATTTTTCAAGTCCTTTAATGACCATAAAATTCATTGCAGGGAAAACACTTCCTCTGTATCCTTCTCCGCTTTCTTTAAAATCAGGACTGTCTGCCGAAAGTGACGGGAACGGATGGTCTGTTCCAAAAGTCTTTGGGTTGCTTAAATGTTCTATAAGTTCGTCTGCTTTGTCTGCATTCGGAATTTCTGCTAAAAGCGGCCAAAATCCTGCAATCGTCTTTTGAGGCAGTATTTCTTCGTTTTTATCAAGATCGTGGTAAAATTTTGTTTTTGGATTCCACATCATCGAGTTGATTCTGGTTTTTAACGAAAAATACATTTTTTTGTACTGGAAACTCATCTCTTTGTCGTTCAGAATGTCGCCGAGCGCTGCCATGTGAGTTGCGTTAATTGCCATTGCCGCATTAAAATCTACCGGGTAATATGCTTTTTCGCGCGGTGAGTTGAACATTCCAGTTGCGCAATGCGGAACAGAATAAAGCCCGTTAGGTTTTTTAAAATTAGCATCAATCCATTCAATGTACTTCTGCAAAATAGGCACGATTTCTTTTACGCGTCGTTTGTTTGCAGACTTGTGATACAGGTTAAATTCTGCCCAAGCAAAAAGCGGAAGTCCGATTCCCTCAGGGTTTGATTTTTCTACGATAGGCTTGTTTTTCTTTAAATCGTATTTCCATCTGATAGCGCCGTTTTTTTCCTGGCGTGCGTATAAATAATCAAGATTCTGGTTTGCAGGATAATTTCTGTTTGAATATACAAGGAAAAATGAAGAAAATATCGAGTCAAACTGGTTTAAAACATACTGTTTGTCTTCGGGATAAACAAAATATCCGTCTGCAGATGGTTCACCTGATTTGGGGTCAATCCAAAAATCGCCCAACCAGTTCCATGTCTTATTATAGATGTCAACAAAATCCTGGTCATAAAAGTGGATTTTAGGGAAATCTTTTCTGTTCACAAAAACTCCTTTCAGCCATCAATTAAAAGATTTTAGAACTGCTTAATTTGGCTGAACGAATACGTATCGTTTATTATATCACAGTTTTTAAATTTTTACTCATAAAATAAAAAAAAATTTAAAAAAAAATGCAAAAACCGTTGTTTTTTCCGGTTTTTGCATTTTATATACTTCAAGACTTTTAAAAAGTGTACGTTATTCTTCCGAAACTGTTTCTGCTTCCGCTTCCTGCGGTATTTCCTGCTGGGTAACGTCACGGTAGAACAGTTTTACGATTTCGTGCTGAGATTTATGACGTGATTTCAGCAGCAAAGCCCTCATTGCAGAGCGGTATACATATCCTGACGAATTGTAAATTTCAAACTGAGGGTCAGTCCTAAAGTCCATATTATAAATCTGAATCCTGCGGAACGGATTTATTCCTGCCAAAATTACATAATGAGTAAGTCCGAGCGGGAAGTCTATGTCGATGTACAGCGTGCTGTTTTCATCCTGAGTGAGCTTTATGCTCTGTGCAATAGTCCATGCCCATACAGTATTTCCGTTCAGTACGCGTACTTTTTCAAAATGCGGATAATATGAATTGTCATGAACTACAAGCGGATAAATTTCGCACATTGTTCTTAAATCAAGTCCTGCAAGGTCAGAAATATACGAATTTACGATAAGGTAACCGCATTTTTCGATATTTGCATTGCTGCTTTCAATTCCATATTGAATGAACGAATCGCCGATTGAAACAGCTGCAAGGACAGAAAGATTCGTGTCGTTTTCAACCAGACGGATTTTATTATTGTCAAGCTTGCAGGCATCTGCAATTTTTTTTATGCACGGTTCAAGAACAGGTGCAAGCTTTTCTGCATTTTCAGAGTCATTGAGTTTTAACGTTGCGTAAATTTTAAGAATTCCTGATGCTTGTGCCAGAGAAAAATTGTTGTCAGTAAAAGTTGCCGGCATAGATAAAAGTTTAAGTACATTTGCATCATTGCTATTTATGAGAATATAGTCTGCAATATTGTCAGTCGTAAAAATGTTGCACGAAGAAGACTGAATTGCCTGTGCTGTCATATTTTTGTAATTTTCAAGCTGAATTTGAAGCCCCGGCGATACTCTTGCAAGCGAGCCGAAGAACGGCGCAGACAGATAAGTCCTTTTGTTGCCCTTTATAAAAGACTCTGGCACTGTATTAAGCGCTTCGTTATATCTTCCGGCATGGCTCATTGCTGCAACGTACGAAACTACAGTCTGTTCCGTAAGGTTAACAGTAAACGATGCATCGCTCTGAGATTTATTTATGAATTCGCTTATAATTGCAGAGTTCAAAGAATTAATAGTATTCTGCCATTCAACTTTAGAAGCATTTGCAAATTCTGCAACAGAGTCTATTGCAAATTCTGTCTGTTTTATATAAGGACTGTATCTGGCAAATTTTGAATTCTGCAAAAGAATGAGTTTTGAATCCTGAAGGCGCGGAGCAATTAAAGAATATGTAGAATTTTTACCTTCAAGAATAGCCTGTTTTTCTTTTTTTTCAGAAAAATTGTAGCCACTTAGTGCCCTTACGTTTATTGCTACAAAACTGATTTTTGACGGAAAATCTGCGCTTATCATTAAAGGCGATTTTTCAGAAGAATCAGCCAGCTCAAAAGTGATTTTAATGTCATTTGAAAAATTCAAGGTACACGAAAGCTCGTCTTCGTCAAAAGAACGCAGGATAGCATGTTTTGTCCTGTTGTTTTCCGAAAACTCAAGCGGCGATGATTCGTCAGCCGAAAACAGAATTCCATTGTACGAAATCTGAAACTGGTTTTTAAGTGACAGATTTCCTGTAGAATTTTCTGCTTCTGTAAATGTAACCCTCATTGAATGAATGGTTTTTCTTATGATAGAATCACTTCTAAATTGAATTACAAAAATGCCGATAATAATGACGGCATAAAGGACAATCAGTCCCAATGACTTTCTAACAATATGGTTTCGCATTTTGTTTAGTTTAGCTCAAGTTATAAGGGAAAATCAACTGTTTGACCTGATTTATCAGAATAAAAATGTTAAGGAAAAAAAATATGTTCACAAAATGTAAAGTAAAAACTGTTTTTCTTGTTTTAACGGCTTTTTTTTCGGTTTCAGCTTTTTCTGCGGAACTTAACGCAGACAGCAAGTCAGTCCAAAAAGAAAATTCTTCAAATGCAGCACCACCTGAAGTCCAGTTTGTTCAAGAACTTCAGACAATTCTCGAAACAGGCGATTTAGACAAAGCGATTGCATCTTTTGACCAGATGCCTCAAAACATAAAAGACGACGTAAACCTTCTTTTAATAAAAGCCTCTCTTTTGATTTCTGCCTCACGTTTGCAAGAAGCTTCTGATTTGACAGATTTACTCGAACAGCGCGAACCGTCAAATATCGAAGTCCTCGAAATGAAAATTGTCATTGCAAAGGCGCGCGGAAACTCTTCAAAAGACATACAGGCAAAAAAAGCTGCAATTTCAAAAGTAATTGCGCTTGACCCTAACAACGCGACTGCAAACATAGAACTTGCACAGGAACAGGTTTTGCAGCGGAAATATAAAATTGCAAGAAATTACTATAAAAAGGCACTTGTAAGTTCCCCTGAGAACATGAGCGCGCTTTTTGGTTTGGGACAGACTTCTTACTATCTGAATGACATTGAAGCTTCGCGCATTGCGTTTAAAAAAATGCTTGCGCTAAATCCGCAGGAAGCAATCGCATGGCAGTACCTTGCCAAACTTGAAGCCGAAGACGAAAATTACAAAAAAGCTGCCGAGTACATTAAAAAGGCAGTTTTACTTGATGACGCAAATCCTGACTTTTATATGGATTTGGGAACATATTCACGCTTTCTCGGAAAATTTGCCGATGCGGAAAAAGCCTGGACAAAAGCAATTGAACTTAACCCAAAAGATTTTCTTGCATACGCTTACCGCGCTGGCCTTTACGACGAGCAGAATAAGTTTGGCCTCGCACTCAAAGATTACCGCAAAGTCGTAGAAACAAACCCAAAATATTATTTTGCTTATGAATCACTCGGAATCCTTGCCTGGCACGAGCAAAATTGGGATGAAGCGCGCATCGCATTTGAAAAAGCTTTCTCTTACAATAAAGAAAACGTTTCTTACCCACTGATGATTGCCGCCTGCTACATAAAAATGAACAAGCTCCAGCAGGCAAAAGTTTTTTTAGCCTCTGTCATGAAAACAAAAGCAGATAAAAACACCCTCGAATACCAGATGCTCAGGCTTTATCATGATCAGGGACCTGGCAATGCAGAGAACGACATCGCGCTTAGAATCCAAAAAGAAGACAAATCTACTACACGCGGAAAAATGATGTATTATTTCGGACTGTATTACGAAATGAAAGGCATTTCAAATCTTGCCGCAAAATACTATGCTGAAATCAAAAACATGCAGAGCCCGATGTTTTTTGAATATCGCCTTGCAGAATGGAGTCTTTAATAAATGAGTAAAACAAAACAAGTCCTTGAACTCGACGGCAGAAAAATCATTTTAATCGGAACAGCCCACGTTTCAAAGGAAAGCATAGAAGAGGTAACGCAGGAAATTAAAAATGAACATCCAGACTGCGTTGCAATAGAACTTGACGAACGCCGCTATAATTCAATGTCAGACCCTGACAGCTGGCGTAACCTTGACATCATAAAAGTCTTAAAGCGCCGCGAAGGTTTTTTAATGCTTGCAAATCTTGTTTTAGGTTCGTTTCAGCGCAAAATGGGAGAAAATGTCGGTGTAAAACCTGGCGATGAAATGCTAGCTGCAATTGACTGCGCAAAAGAAAACAACATTCCGTTTACGCTTGTTGACAGACCTATTCAAGTTACGCTGCGGCGCGCCTGGGCAAAAAATTCCTTCCCTGGAAAATGCAGGCTACTGGCTTCCATGCTTGCAAGCGCCTTTGACAATGAAGAAATTTCGCCAGAACAGATTGAAAACTTAAAAAACAGCAGCGAAATGGATTCCATGATGAATGAACTTGCAGAATACCTGCCATCCGTAAAAGAAGTCCTTATCGATGAACGTGACAGATACCTTGCTTCTCATATATGGGAATCAAAAGGCAGCACTGTCGTAGCCGTAATCGGTGCAGGTCATCTTCCTGGCGTTCAAGCATATTTAGAAAAAATCGCAGGAGGAAAAGCAATTACGGACACCTGTGATATTGAGTCTGCTCCTTCAAGTTCGCCTGTATCAAAAATAATAGCATGGGCAATTCCCGTAATCATAATCGGTTTAATTGCACTCGGATTTTTTACCGGAGGATATAAAACTGGAACTCAGATGATTGGTTCCTGGATTTTATGGAACGGAGCGCTTGCCGCCTTTGGAAGCCTTCTTGCACTTGCAAACCCACTTACGATTCTAGTTGCTTTTGTCGGCGCACCTTTGACTTCTTTATGTCCTTTAATCGGTGTCGGCATTTTAACCGGAATCGTGCAGGCGCTTATATGCAGGCCTAAAGTCCTCGATATTGAGAATCTCCAGAATGATGCCGGCAAATTTTCAGGCTGGTACAAAAACAGAATATTGAGGGTTCTGCTCGTATTTATTCTGTCCTCACTCGGTTCTTCAATCGGAACTTTCGTTGCAGGCGCAGATATCGTAAGCCTTCTTGCCCGGCTTGGCATTAAAAACTAGAAAATTTCTTTAATAAGATTTTTTATGTTATTTACTGTTATTACTCCGTCTTCTGTTTCCGGGGCTAAGACTGTTTTATAGCCGAGGTTTAGTGCAGTTTTTGCCCTTTGCTTTATTCTTCCTACAGGACGGATTTCTCCTGCAAGGCTTAATTCGCCGATTAATACAGTTTCCTGTTTTAAAGCAACTCCTGTCCGTGCAGAGTACAGGCTTACTGCAAGCGCTGCATCAATTGCACTCTCTGTCAGCCGTACTCCCCCTGCAACATTGATGTAAATGTCCTGATCGCTGAATATTAATCCAGTGCGCTTTTCCAGAACTGCAGCAACTCTGCTTACCCTTGCACTTTCGATTTTATCGCTGAAAACCCTTGTAACCGAAGATTTCGCAGGAACAGTCAGCGCCTGAATCTCAACAAGAAAAACACGACTTCCTTCAAAAACTGCTGCAATCGCAACTCCGTTCGGTATTTCTCCGCTTCTTCTCGTTATGAACATTGTGCTCGGATCTTCTACAGGCTTTAAGCCTTTTTCCGTCATTTCAAAAATTCCAAGTTCATCGACAGAACCAAACCTGTTTTTGTAAGCACGTAAAAAGCGTATTTCGTCATTGTTGCGTTCAAACGAAATTACTGTATCTACCATGTGTTCAAGAGCTTTAGGACCTGCAATGTTTCCGTCTTTTGTAACGTGGCATGTCATTATTAAAACGCTTTCATGCTCTTTTACCCAGCTTACAAGCTCATTCGTACAGTATTTTAACTGATTTATCGTTCCCGGTATTATTCCGCCTTCAATCGAATATACAGTCTGAATCGAATCAATTATAACCAGAGCCGGCATCAGTTCGTTCATTGCATCGAGAATGTCTTCAAGCCTCATCGCAGGCATAATCTGAATATTTGCGGCATTTACGTTCAACCTGTCAGCTCTTGCCTTTACTTGACTTGAAGATTCTTCGCCCGACACGTATAAAACAAGCCGGCCGGAATTTTCAGAAAAAGACGAGGCGGTCTGCAAAAGTAAAGTTGATTTTCCGATTCCAGGTTCACCTCCGAGTAAAACGGCAGATTTTTTTGTCGCACCTTTTCCGCCTAAAACTCTGTCAAATTCTTTTATGCCTGTAGAAAACCTGTCGTCGTCCATTGCTTCAACATTTGCAAGCGGCGAAGGCTTGACCTTTACGGCGATGTTTCCGTTCTGGCTTGAAGAAGCGTTCGGGTCAAAAACACATTCTTCCATCGTATTCCAGGAACTGCATTCCGGACATCTGCCGAGCCATCTTGGCTGCGAAAAACCGCATTGCGAACATTTATAGCTTATCTGGATTTTTTTCTTTGCCATAAAATTCTTCCGTCTCCTTTAAAAAGAAAAAGCATCTGCTTCGTTTGAATTGTCTCTGTGATTTGAACTGTTCACTGACTTTATGACAGCAAAAATCTTGTTCGGGGCACAGCAAATCCATTGTCCCGCTTTAGAAATTCTGCCGACGTGAACACAGATTTTGTTTGTGCACGGCGATTCCTGAAAAAAAACATTTTTGTTTTCGATTACAATAAGCGTTTCGCCGGCAATTCCTTTTACGGCAATTTTCCGGTTTTTGCCTAAATCAAAAGCATACTTGCAGTCAGGACTTGAAATCTCCAGAACGAGATTTTTGTTTTTTACAGTTATCATACGAAAAGATATGAGTATAATACACAAAAAAATTAAAAAAATAAAAAAATCGCAAAATTTTAAAATAATATTCGTTTTTTTTATTGACATTTTAGTAATCTCATTGTACATTAATAACAGCTTGTAAATAAGCTGATAAACTCTCTCCGATGTCCAGTTTTGTTGGACGGCGCGGTTTTTGAAAAGCGTTGCTTTTTGAAAACCGCGTTTTTTTTTATTTTGTAAAAACTGTTCCCGGCGGTACTGATTTTGTAACCCATGTATTTCCGCCGATTGTCGAGCCTTTGCCGATTACTGTTTCGCCGCCTAAAATTGTTGCGCCGGCATAAATCGTAACATTGTCTTCGACAGTAGGATGGCGTTTTTTATCTTGAAGTTCTTTTTTTACGCTTAATGCTCCGAGCGTAACGCCCTGATAGATTTTTACATTATTACCGATTACTGTAGTTTCGCCGATTACGATTCCTGTTCCGTGGTCAATAAAAAAAGATTCTCCGATAGAAGCTCCCGGGTGAATGTCGATGCCTGTTTTTCCGTGTACGTGTTCGCTCATAATTCTCGGGATAATCGGAACGCCTTTTGTATACAAAAAATGTGCAAGACGGTGAACTACAATCGCCTCAAGTCCCGGGTAAGACAAAATTACTTCTTCCTGATTCTGCGCTGCCGGGTCGCCTGCAACAGTAGCTTTTACGTCAAGCTGAATTTTGCGGCGGATTTCAGGAATTTCCTGTAATAATGCAAAAACTGTTTTTTCTGCAAGTCCGAAACAATGCGAAGATTGAACTTTGTTGTCCTCCGTTCCCTTGTTTTGTACTACAAACACAAGCGCTTTTTGAATTTCTGTAGTTAAAATTGAAATAATCCTGTTTACGTGAAGTCCCGTTACATAACGGACGTTGCCCGGTTCGATGTCTTCGTCATATTTAAATCCCGGAAAAATCAGCGACTGCAAGTCCTGGAGTACAGATACGACATTCTGTCTGTTTGGAAAATTTTCTGCGCCTGAACGGTTTATGCCGCCGTAGCTTTCGTAAGAATTCATTATATTGTCAATTAAAATGTCAATGCTCATAAAGTTCCTCGTTTGTGTGTTATGCTTATGTTATGCCGTAACTTTTTACAGATTTTTTGTAACAATAGCATATATTCAATTTATTTGCTATAAAAAAGTGCATGCAAAAACACCTGTGAATTTTTATTACAAAATCTTTTCTGCTTATTGACACAAATTAATGTCTTGTGTATATTTGTAGAACGTATCATTTTCAATGGGTTTTATGCCCTTGTAGCTCAGTCGGCAGAGCGCAACCATGGTAAGGTTGAGGTCTGCGGTTCGATCCCGCACGAGGGCTTCAATACAGAAAGTGGTTTTATTAAACGAAATTGTTTTTTTAGGAGAATATATTATGGGAAGCAAGAAAAAGGGTGCAGTTGAACTTATCGCTTTGCAGTGTTCAGAATGTAAACGCAAGAATTACACTACTTCAAAAAACCGCAAGAACATTCAGGGTAAATTGGAATTGAACAAATACTGCCCTTGGGATAAAAAGCATACTCTGCATAAAGAAACAAAAATCAAATAGTTAATTTATTGCATTGTGCAATATGATTATATTTAGGTCAGTAGTTCAGTTGGTAGAGCATCGGTCTCCAAAACCGAGTGTCGCGGGTTCGAGTCCTGCCTGGCCTGTTATTTTAGATTATTTTATAAGTTGAGGAAGTTATGGCTAAATTCGGTAGTTTTTTCAGAGAATGTGTTGGTGAATTGAAAAAGGTTACTTGGCCAACAAAAGATGATGTTTTGGCTTCTGTAAAAGTAGTTATTATCTTGACAATCATTACGTCTATTCTGCTCGGAGCTCTCGATTTAGGCTTTACGCAACTTTTCCGTCTCTTAATGAAATAGGCAGGTTTTTGATGGCAAAAAACTGGTATATTCTTCATACATATGCAGGTTATGAAAATAATATTGAAAAAACAATAAATACATTACTAGCTTCTGGTGAACTTGATTCTTCGATTGTATGCAGTGTGAAAGTTCCTGAAGAAGAAGTTGTAGAAATTAAAGACGGCAAAAAACGTACCCGCAAAACAAAAATTCTTCCAAGTTATATTATGCTTGAACTTGACTTGCCTGATTTAGGTTGGAAAGCAACTTGCAATACAATCCGCCGAATTCGTGGAGTTACAGGTTTTGTAGGAACTAATCCAAGCGAAAGACCGAGGCCTATTTCTGCTGATGAAGCAAAAGGTCTTCTGCAGAAAACTGGCGAAATTAAAGGCGATAAGCCTGTTCATGTAAAGCAGTCGTTTGTTGTTGGAGATCAGGTTAAGATTACGGACGGACCTTTTGCAACATTCAGCGGAACTGTAGAAGAAGTAAATAGCGAACGGGAAAAACTTCGCGTTATGGTTCAAATTTTCGGAAGGGCTACGCCTGTTGAAGTTGATCTTTTACAAGTTGAAAAGTTAGTTTAATTTGCAATTCAGACCTGGCAATAGTCAGGAAATATACCTGTGAAAAACAGGTTATCTGTTTTTGGGAGAAATACCGCTCCGTTGGATGATGTGTATTTCGTTAGAATAGAAAGTCTGTAAAATTCAGCTTTCTTTCATACCAATTTTAGGAGAATTAAAATGGCAAAGAAGCAAGTAACAGCTGTCATCAAACTGCAGTGCCCTGCAGGATCTGCGACACCTGCTCCACCTATCGGACCTGCTTTGGGACCTCATGGTGTTCCGGCACCGAAATTTGTCCAGGAATTTAATGACAGAACAAAGTCAATGGAAAAAGGACTTATCATTCCTGTTGTTATTTCTGTTTATTCAGACAAATCATTTACATTTATTCTCAAGACTCCTCCAGCTGCAGTTCTTATTAAAAAGGCTTGCAAACTTGAAAAAGGTTCAAGCAATGCACTTCGCAATAAGGTTGCTAAGCTGTCTCAGAAAGATCTTGAAGAAATCGCAAAAACAAAAATGCCTGATATCACAGCAAATGATATTGAAGCAGCTAAGAAAATCGTCGCTGGTACTGCGCGCAGTATGGGCGTAGAAGTGGAGGCCTAAATGAAACACGGAAAGAAATATCTCGCATCAGTGGCCAAATACGATTTATCAAAGAAATATGACATTTCAACTGCTTGCAAGATGGTTCAGGATATGAAAATTGCAAAGTTTGATGAAACTGTAGAAGCTCACGTTTCACTTCGTCTTGGAAAAAGCGATACAGTTCGTGATACTTTGGTTTTCCCTAATCAGTTTAAGGCAGAAAAAAAAGTATTGGTTTTCTGTAAGGAAGACCGAGTAAAAGAAGCTCTTGACGCAGGTGCTTCTTTTGCAGGCGCAGATGAATACATCGAAAAAGTAAAAGGGGGATGGCTCGATTTTGATGTCGTAGTTGCAACACCTGATATGATGAAAGATGTAGGTCGTCTTGGTATGGTTTTGGGTCGCAAAGGGCTTATGCCTAACCCTAAAACAGGAACAGTAACAGTTGATATTGCAAAAGCAATTGCTGAATTAAAGAAAGGTCGTACAGAATATCGTGCAGACAAAGCTGGTGTAGTTCATATCGCTGTAGGTAAATGTTCAATGGATACTGCAAAAATTGCAGAAAACGTTGCAACTCTTCTTTCTGAAATTGACAGGAAAAAACCTTCAGATGCTAAAGCTGGTTATGTTCAGACTGTTTCTGTATGTTCAACAATGGGACCTGGTGTCTGGGTTGATTTTAGTAAAGGAGAATAATTAGATGGCAATAAAAGCAACAAAAATTCAGCCTGCTAAAACAGAAGCAATTGAAGCTGCAAAAAAGACTTTCAGCGAATATAATGATTTTATTTTTGCTGATTACCGTGGTCTGACAGTAGAGCAGATTACTACACTTCGTAGCAAACTTCGTGAAAGCAATTCAGCAATCAAAGTTATCAAAAATAATTTTGCAAAAATTGCTTTTGAAGATTTGAAGATAGAAAATGTTGCAGAGTATCTTTCTGGACCTACTGCTATTGCAATGGCAAAAGAAGATTCTAACGAAACTGCAAAAATTCTTTTTGATTTTGCTAAAGATGTTCCTGCATTGCAGATTAAAGGCGGTTATATTAACAAAGAAATTTATGACCAGTCAAAAATCGAAGCATATTCAAAAGTTCCTGGAAAGAAACAGCTTATTGCTATGCTCATGTCTGCAATCAATGGTCCTGCACAGAAACTTGCTGCAACATTGCAAGCGTATGTTGAAAAACTTGAAAAAGAAGGTCCTGCAGCTGCAGCACCAAAAGCAGAAGCAAAACCTGCTGAAGAAGCAGCCCCTGCACCAGCTCCAGAAGCTGAGGCAAAACCAGAAGCAGAAGCAGCTCCGGCCGCAGAAGCTCCAAAAGCAGAATAAACTGCTTGATAAAATTATATTTAATCACGGTCAGGCTTCATAGCTGTCGACTGTCCGTGTTACAAATAGCAGCGGTTTTCTTGGAAAACTGGCTGCAATGATTTAGGGTTTAATACAAACCTTAAACGAAACATATTTTATTTTTTATGGAGAAGACAATATGGCAGCTCTCACAAATGATCAGATTCTTGATGCAATTGCATCTATGTCAGTACTCGAGGCTTCAGAACTCGTAAAAGCAATGGAAGAAAAATTCGGTGTAACAGCAGCAGTTGCAGTAGCAGCAGCTCCTGGCGCAGCAGCTCCTGGTGCAGCAGAAGAAGAACAGACAGAGTTCACTGTAACTCTTGATAGCTTCGATGCTGCTAAGAAAATCGGAGTTATTAAAGCTGTTAAAGCTCTTACTAACCTCGGACTTGGAGAAGCTAAAGCTCTCGTTGAAGGTGCACCTGCAACAGTTAAAGAAGGACTTTCTAAAGCTGATGCTGACAAATGGATTGCTGAAATCGAAGCAGCTGGTGGTAAATGTTCAAAGAAATAAGTTAATGCTTGTTTCTTGAATTTTCTAAGGCAGACACGGAAAAGTCCGTAGTCTGCTTTAGTCGTTTTTACGTTAAAAAAGTTTTTATACATAAACATTGAATAAGGCCGTTTTTTTTGTGCTGTGCAGGAGTTTCCGCATGTAGCAAGAACAGCTGGACCGGAAGATGTTTTCTTTTGATTATTTACAGGGGGCATGATGTTCGCAAAAAGCCGGACTATCAACCGTAAGTATATCGGTAAAGATATCCAGAACTTTATGGACGTTCCGAATCTTATCGATATTCAGACTTCTTCTTATGAGTATTTTCTTCAAAAAGAAAAATTAGAAAATGGCGAACCATTGGAAAATCAGGGACTTCAGGAAGTTTTTACTTCTACATTCCCGATTGAAAGTCCTAATGGTGATATGTCATTAGAGTACGAATTTTATGAACTGGATACAGAAAATATCAAGTTCTCTGAATTTGAATGTAAACAGAAGGGACTTACTTATTCAGTTCCTTTGAAGGCACGCATTAATCTGAACTTTTTGCAGACTGGTGCTATTCTTCAGAAAGATATATATATGGGCGATATTCCGCTCATGACAGACCGCGGTACGTTTGTCATTAACGGTGCAGAACGAGTTGTAGTTTCTCAGATTCACCGTTCACCTGGTGTAATTTTTAACCACGAAAAAAATGTTTTTGGCAGCCGCATTATTCCTTACAGAGGTTCATGGCTTGAGTTTGAAATTGACCAGAAAAAAGATTTGATTTATGCAAAAATTGACCGCAAAAAGAAAATCTTAGGTACGATTTTTCTCCGTGCACTCGGTTTTGAAACTCGTGAAGAAATTATCAAGCAGTTCTATCTTACAGAAACTGTAAAAGTATCTGATTCTCGCGAAGGCCGCGACAGTCTTGTTGACAGAGTTCTTTCAAAAGCCGTAATAGCTAAAAATGAAGAAGGCGAAGAAGAAAAACTTTATCCTGCTGGTAAACGCCTTCATCCGCACGAAATTGATGATTTGGTTGCTCACGGTGTAAGCAGTATTGAAGTAATTAAATTTGATACGCGAAAAAATCCTAATAATAAAGATGAACGAAACTCATCTCTTAATTCTCAGGTAATCATCAACTGTTTTGAACGCGAAGAAATCAAATTTGCAAAAGAAGGACTTGAAAACGACGAGCCTACAAAAGAAGATGCTTTGTCTGCAGTTTATTCAGTTTTAATGCCTGGTGAACCGATGACAGTTGAAGCAGCAGAAAAAGACTTGAATTCAACTTTCTTTTCTCCGCGCAGATACGATTTGGGACGTGTAGGTCGTTATAAGCTGAATAAAAAATTTGATTATAAAGAGCCTGTTGAAGAGTATACTTTGGTTAAGGACGATATCATTCAGACTATGAAGTTCCTGATTAAAGTGTACATCGGTGAAGAACAGACAGACGATATTGACCATCTTGGAAATCGCCGTATACGTTCTGTTGGTGAATTGATGACAAATCAGCTCAAGACTGCTTTTGCCCGCATGGAGCGCATTGCAAAAGAACGTATGAGTTTAAAAGAAACAGAAACTATGAAGCCGCAGGATTTGATTTCGATTAAGCCGATTGTTGCTTCGATAAAAGAATTCTTTGGTTCTTCTCAGTTGTCTCAGTTTATGGATCAGATTAACCCTCTGGCAGAGCTGACTCATAAACGACGTCTTAACGCGCTTGGTCCTGGTGGTTTGAGCCGTGACCGTGCAGGTTTTGAAGTTCGTGATATTCACTATACTCATTACGGACGAATGTGTCCTATTGAAACACCAGAAGGACCGAATATCGGTTTGATTGTTTCGCTTGCCATTTATACACGTGTAAACGATTACGGATTTTTGGAAGCTCCGTATCGTAAAGTGAAAAACGGAAAAGCTACAAATGAAGTTGAATATTTGTCTGCAATGGACGAAGATAAATACACGATTGGTCAGGTTGCAGAAGGTATGAAAGCTGACGGTTCGTTCTCGACAGAAATGATTTCTGTAAGGCATCGCGGTGACTATACGTTAAGAAGTCCGGAAGATGTACAGTATATGGACGTTTCTCCTCGTCAGGTAATTTCTGTTTCTGCTTCTTTGATTCCGTTCCTTGAACACGATGACGCCAACCGTGCGCTCATGGGTTGTAACATGCAGCGTCAGGCTGTTCCGTTGTTGTTCCCTGAGCCGCCTTATGTCGGAACAGGTATGGAAAAGAAGTGTGCTTATGATTCTGGCGTTCTCATTAAGGCAAAACGTGCAGGTGAAGTTGTTTATGTTTCAAGCGAAATCGTAAAAGTAAAACCTGATAATGCAAAACGCGGCGAACTTGATGAATATACACTATTAAAATATCAGAGGACAAATCAGGATACTTGTTATCACCAGCGTCCTACAGTTTCTGTAGGTGAGCACGTCGAAAAAGGCAGCGTTCTCGCTGACGGACCTGCAACATTCAACGGAGAACTTGCATTAGGTCGTAACCTTTTGGTTGGATTTGTTCCTTGGAACGGTTACAACTACGAAGACGCTGTTCTTATCAGCAAGCGTGTTGTAAAAGAAGATATGTATACTTCAATTCATATCAAAGAGTTCTCGACAGAAATTCGTGAAACTAAACTCGGTCCAGAGCGAATTACGCGTGATGTTCCGAATACTTCTGAAAAAAATCTTGACAACCTTGATGCAGAAGGTATTATCCGCATCGGTGCAAAAGTACGCTCAGGCGATATTCTCGTCGGAAAAGTTACTCCTAAGAGTGAATCTGAAACAACTCCTGAGTTCAAACTGTTGAATTCTATCTTTGGTGAAAAGGCTAAAGAAGTCCGCGACAGTTCTCTTAAAGTACCTCATGGAGTTGAAGGCGTTGTAATTGATGTTCAGCGATTGCGCCGTAATGAAGGCGATGACTTGAATCCTGGTGTTGATGAAGTTGTCAAAGTTCTTATTGCAAATAAGAGAAAGCTTCGCGAAGGTGATAAAATGGCAGGACGACACGGAAACAAAGGTGTTGTATCAAGAATTCTGCCTGAAGAAGACATGCCGTATTTGGAAGACGGAACTCCTCTTGATGTCTGCCTGAATCCGCTTGGTGTACCTTCCCGAATGAATATTGGTCAGATTATGGAATCTGAACTTGGTATTGCCGGTAAATACTTGAATCAGTTCTTTGAACTTCCTGTATTCCAGTCACCAAGTCAGGAAATGATAGGTAAAAAACTTGAAGAAGCAGGTCTTGATAAGAGCTGTAAACAGGTAGTTCGTGACGGACGTACTGGTGAGCCTTTTGTCAATCCAATTTTTGTCGGTGTAATTTATTATCTTAAATTGCATCACCTTGTTGATGATAAAATGCATGCTCGCTCAACAGGACCTTATTCTCTTGTTACTCAGCAGCCGCTTGGCGGTAAGGCTCAGTTTGGTGGTCAGCGTCTTGGAGAAATGGAAGTTTGGGCACTTGAAGCTTATGGTGCTGCAAATACTCTTCAGGAAATGATGACAATCAAATCTGATGATATGAACGGACGTTCAAAAGTATATGAAGCTATTGTAAAGGGAGATCCTTCTACTCCTGCTGGGGTTCCGGAAGCATTCAACGTTATGGTTCAGGAACTTCGCGGACTGGCACTTGACTTTACTATTTATGATGATAAAGGCAAGCAGATTGCCCTTACTGAACGTGACCAGGAACTGATTGACAAGGCAGCTACTGGTTTCGATAAGGAGAATGCAAATGCGTGAGATTCAGGATTTTGATTCAATCAGACTTAAATTAGCTTCGCCGGAGACTATTCGTGCATGGTCTTATGGAGAAGTTAAAAAGCCGGAAACAATAAATTATCGTACGTTAAGACCTGAGAAAGACGGTCTCTTTTGTGAAAGGATTTTCGGTACGACAAAAGAATGGGAATGTTACTGCGGAAAATTCAAGAGCATTCGTTACAAGGGTGTAATTTGTGATCGTTGTGGTGTTGAAGTTACTCATTTTAAGGTAAGGCGCGAACGTACAGGTCATATTGAACTTGCAGCTCCTGTAAGCCATATCTGGTATTACCGTTCAGTTCCAAGCAGAATGGGACTTTTGCTTGATTTGCAGGTTGCCGCTCTGCGTTCAGTTTTATACTATGAAAAGTATATAGTTATTGATCCAGGTGATACTGACCTCAAGAAAAACCAGCTTTTGACTGAAGAAGAATATATGGAAGCTGAAGAACGCTATGGTGGTTCTTTTACGGCAGGAATGGGGGCTGAAGCTATTAAGACTTTGCTTGAAGGCCTTGACCTTGATGCTTTGGCTGCTGAACTGCGTGCAAAGATGATTGAAAAAGGTGCAAAATCTGACAAGCGTCTTTTAAAACGTATTGAAATCGTAGAAAATTTCCGTACGTCTGGAAACAAGGCTTCATGGATGATTCTTGATGTAATTCCTGTAATGCCGCCTGATTTGCGCCCTATGGTTCAGCTTGACGGTGGACGTTTTGCAACTTCTGACCTTAATGACTTGTATCGCCGTGTCATTAACAGAAACAACCGCCTTAACCGCCTTATGTCGCTTTCTGCGCCGGATATCATTATCAGAAATGAAAAACGAATGTTGCAGGAAGCTGTAGATGCGCTGTTTGACAATTCAAAGAGAAAGCGCGTTGTAAAAGGTGCTTCAAACAGACCACTTAAATCAATTTCTGATATGATTAAGGGTAAGCAGGGACGTTTCCGCCAAAATCTTCTTGGTAAACGTGTCGACTACTCTGGTCGTTCTGTAATTGTTGTAGGACCTGAGTTAAAACTCTGGCAGTGCGGTGTACCTACAAAAATGGCACTTGAGCTGTTCAAGCCGTTCATTATGAAAAAACTTGTTGACAAGCAGGTTGCATTCAATATTAAAAAGGCAAAACAGGTTGTAGAATCAGAAGCTCCTGAAGTATTTGCAATTCTTGATGAAGTTGTACGTGAACATCCTGTTATGCTTAACCGCGCGCCTACTTTGCATCGTCTTGGAATTCAGGCTTTTGAACCTGTCCTCGTAGAAGGAAAAGCGTTAAAACTTCATCCTCTTGCTTGTAAAGCGTTTAACGCCGACTTTGACGGTGACCAGATGGCTATTCACGTTCCGCTTACACAAGCTGCGCAGATGGAATGTTGGACTTTGATGCTTTCGGCAAGAAACTTGCTTGACCCTGCAAACGGAAACGCAATTGTAGGACCTTCTCAGGACATGGTTTTGGGAATTTACTATATGACTGCCGTAAAACCGAATGCAACTGGAACAGGAAAGAGATTCTCTGATTCTGATGAAGTTCGTATGGCAGCTGAATGTGGTAATATCGAATGGCAGGCAAAAATAAAGGTTCCTGCTCCAAAAAATTCTTTCAAAGAAGGGCTTTTCAAAAAAGGTGATATTATCGAAACTACGGCAGGAACTCTTGCATTCAACGAAGCAATGCCTGATGAAGTTGATTATGTAAACGAACAGCTTGGTGAAAAACAGCTTAAAAAGATGATTGAAACTGTTTATCACAATCAGGGTGCATGGCTTACGATTCAGATGCTTGATGCAATAAAAGCCGTAGGTTATAAAAATGCTACTTTCTATGGTGCAACTCTTTCTATGGATGACATCATCATTCCTGCAGAAAAGAAAGCAATGATGGAAAAGGCAAATAAAGAAGTCGAAAAAATCGTAAATGATTACGGTAAAGGTATTTTGACTGCTGAGGAACGTTATAATAAAGTAACTGACCTTTGGTCAAAGACTAACGATGAACTTACAAAGAAAATGATGGACAACCTCGAAAAGAACAAGGACGGATTTAACACAATCTGGATGATGGCTAAATCTGGTGCCCGAGGTTCTCCAAAACAGATTTCTCAGCTTGCAGCAATGCGCGGTTTGATGGCTAAACCTAGTGGAGACATTATTGAACTTCCGATTCGTTCAAACTTCTATGAAGGTCTGTCAGTTATTGAATACTTTATTTCTACATCTGGTGCTCGAAAAGGTCTTTCAGATACTGCGTTAAAGACAGCCGATGCCGGTTATATGACTCGTCGTCTTGTTGATGTTGCGCAGGATGTTGTAGTAAACGAAGACGATTGCGGAACTATTAACGGTATTGATTATACTGCAATTAAAGATGGTGACGAAATAATCGAACATCTTGCAGACAGAATTGTCGGACACTTTACGATTGAACGCGTAGTAGACCCAATGACTGGTGAATTAATCTGCGACGTAAACTCTTATATTACAGAAGATCTTGCTAAACAGATTGAAGATGCTGGTGTTGAAAAGGTAAAACTTAGGACAGTACTTACTTGCGAAGCAAAACACGGAATCTGCGTAAAATGTTACGGTAAAAACCTTGCCCGCAATAAGATTGTCGAAATTGGTGAAGCTGTCGGAATTATTGCTGCCCAGTCAATTGGACAGCCTGGTACACAGCTTACAATGCGTACATTCCACGTTGGAGGTACTGCTTCAAAAGCTACAGAAGATAACCGCATAGTATTAAAATACCCTGCTATTATCGAAGAAATTGTTGGTTCTCACGTTGTTACAAAAGACAAGAACTGGCTCTTTACTCGAAAAGGTTTTATGAATGTTTCTCGTATTCTTAACAGTTACGAAATTCAGAAAGGCGACAAAGTTGCCGTAAATGACGGTGACAGGGTAAAGAAAGACAGCGTAATTCTTAATCGTAAGGGCGAAGATATCCTTGCAACTGAAAAAGCAAGGGTTATTGTTACTAAAACTCATATTTATCTTGCAAGCAATATTCAGAAAATTGAAATTGCAAACGGTTCTACAGTATTCTGCAAAGCAGGGGATTTTGTAGAAGCAAATCAGTCGCTTGGTGAATTTGATACTTCAAGTGATCCGATTATTGCAGAATATGATGGATATATCCACTACGAAGATATCGTTGAAGGTTCAACGCTCGAAATTAAGATTGACAATGCAACAGAAAAGCAGGAACGCTTTATTTCTGACTTGCATCTTGAAGGCATGCAGCCTCGTGTTCTTATTACAGATAACGATGGTAACGAAAAAGGAAGTTACTTCCTTCCTTCTGGCGCTCTTCTTCTTGTTGATGACAAAAAGAAAATTTCTGCCGGTGATACAATTGCAAAAATGCCGAAAGAAGCTGCAAAGACAAACGATATTACTGGTGGTCTTCCTCGTGTATCTGAACTCTTTGAAGCACGCAAACCGAAAGTTCCGACAGTACTTGCTCAGATTTCTGGCATTGTTAAGTTCAAGGAAGTTACAAAAGGCAAGAGAAAGATTACTGTTGAAGATAAGTATGGACGCGTATTTGACCATCTTATTCCGATGTCAAAGCGAATGCTTGTCAGAGACGGTGATAAAGTTGAAGCTGGCGAAAGACTTTGTGACGGAGCTCCAAGTCCTCATGATATTCTTGCAATTCTTGGTGAAAACGCATTGCAGAATTATCTTATGGACGAGATTCAGTCTGTATATCGCGCACAGGGTGTATCAATTAATGACAAACATATTGGTATTATTGTACGCCAGATGCTGCGTAAAATCGAAATTGTTGCTGTAGGTGATACTCATTTTATTTACGGTCAGCAGGTTGATAAATACAGATTCCATGAAGAAAATGCCCGCGTTGTTGCAGAAGGCGGTCAGCCGGCAGTTGGTCGTCCGATGTTCCAGGGTATTACAAAAGCTTCTTTGAATGTAGACTCATTTATTTCGGCAGCTTCGTTCCAGGAAACAACTCGCGTTCTTACAAATGCGGCAATTTCTGGTGCTACAGACGGCTTGCACGGAATAAAAGAAAACGTTGCAATCGGACATATGATTCCGGCAGGAACTGGTATAAAGAACTACAAAAACGTAAAACTTTACGATTCAAGTGATATAGACTTGGATGTAAAAATGAATGAAGTTCTTGAACAGCGCCGTCAGGAAAAGGAACTTGAACAGCAGTATACTCGTGTTGAGGAACAAAGTTCTGATATGGAAGATTCTGACTAAAATATTGAAAATAAACCGGGTTGACTGTATTAAGACAGCCCGGTTTTAAATTTCGGCTTTGAGGGAAAAATGCACTATCAGTATAAAACTAAGAATACTTGTTCGCAGTTAATTGATTTTGATATTGAAGATGATAAAATTACAAATGTGTCTTTTACAGGTGGCTGTAACGGAAATCTTAAAGCAATTTCAATTTTAGTAAACGGAATGACAGTTTCACAAATTGAAGAAAAACTTAAAGGCAATTTGTGCGGTACTCGTTCAACATCTTGTGCAGACCAGCTTGCAATAGCAGTCCGCGAAGCGTTTGAAAGCAAAAAAGCATAAGTTACTTTTTAAATCCTGCCGTTTCCTTTTTATAGGCAATTACAAAATAGATAATTTCAAAAATTGCCGTAATTGCCCATGAAAAAGGATAAATTGCAAAAAGTGATTCAATCGTTTTAAAATGTGCAAAAGCAGTATAAATCCAAATAATTCTAAAAACACATGAGCCGAGTATTACAAATATTGACGGAACAAAAGTATGCCCGAGTCCTCTTGAAGCTGCTGTAGTTGCATCCATAAAGGCAGAAATACTGTAGGACAGGCACATGATTTTTAGCCTTTTTATTGCAGGATTTATTACAAGTTCATCTTTTGTAAAAACAGAAAGAAACCGAATCCTGAAAGTCCAAATTAAACTTCCCATAATTATAGCTACACAGAAAGCAAAAAGCATAGACAGAAAATATGATTTTAAAATTCGTTTTTTATTTTGCGCACCAAAATTCTGTCCGATAAAAGTTGAACCCGCTGAATAAAATGCTGCCATCAAATTGTATGAAAAAGGGTCTGCATTTCCTGCAGCAGAAATTCCTGCGACAGTAATAGCATCAAACGAGTTTATTCCAGTCTGGATAAAAACATTTGCAATAGCAAAAATTGCATTTTGCAGCCCGGCAGGAAATCCGATTTTTAAAATCTGTATTATTTTCTGTTTGTTTGGCTTTAATTTTGCAAGACTGATTTTAATTCCGTTTGTTCCGTTGAATAATGGAATCAAAATCAAAACGGCAGAAACAATTTGTGCTACGGCACTTGCAAAAGCAACTCCTGCGCAGTCAAAGTGAAGGACTGCAACAAAAAATAAATCAAGCACGATATTTACAGTTCCTGCGATTAACAGAAAAAATAACGGGCGTTTTGTATCGCCTGTCGCATTTAAAATTCCGCTCCCGAAGTTATAAAGCGAGATTCCCGGCAATCCGAGCATATAAATTTGAAAATACAAAACTGCATTGTCAATCAATTCAGGTTTTGTGTTCATCAAAGTCAGCACAGGCCTTGCAGAAAAAATACCGAGCAGCATTAATGCAATGCCAAAAGAAAGGCAGACAATAAAAGCTGAGTGAACTGAATCAAGAATTTCTTTAGAATTTTTTGCACCGATATAGTATGCAATAATTGCATTTACTCCAAGTGAAATACCGAGCAACATTCCTGTGTATAAAAATAGAAGCATTGGGGTCGAACCTACCGCACCCAATGCCAGAGAGCCTGCAAAATGTCCGATTACAGCAATATCTACCGTGTTAAATAAAATCTGGAGGATATTTGAAAACATCAGCGGGACACTGAATAAAAAAATATTTTTACTCAGCGAACCGCTTAAAAAATTTACTTTAGTCGATTCCACAAAAAAGAACTATATCGTTTTTCACAGAATTTGAAAATCATTTTGTGCAAAACAATGGTTTTTCGAGTTCATTTTTGTCAGCAAAAGGACCTGCAATTACAGTACCAGTGCGTTTTTCGCCAAAGAAATCAGTGTCAAAAATGATTTGTGAACCATCTGGATTTTCGTATTTTTCTTCCGGTTCAAAAGCCATTGGAATGTCATCTGTTTTAAGTAATTTGCAATTTGCGTCCGGAATAAAATCGAAAACATTTGTCTTCAGGAAGATTTTGCCGTCTTTTTCTGTAAAGCCGATTGTAACGCAGTCTTTTTTGTTTACAAAAGCATCAAGTTCTTTTTTCATCGGTTTTGCACCGTTAAAATAAAGATTTCCACCTGCCCATACAGGAAGTTTTGAGTAATACCTGTCTGTTGTTACAGAACCCATTCCGCAGTATCCTTCAAACTGTTTGTCCCATTCATTAAAAGTGGGATAGTCATTGTAAGGAATTGTGCCTGTGATGATGTTGCCGTCGTCCCATTCTTGTTTTTTCATTGAGTTCATCACTTTTTTCATAAACGGCCGCATAGGCTGCTGAATGAAAATATTGTTGTAGAATTTGCAGTCACCATGCAGGATTGTCATAAACCCTGTGACGGCTGTTCCGTGCGGCACATGGTAAGGGGTATAGCGCGGCGAAGGAAGGTTTGGCGAGCCGTTGTCAACACCGCGACCGACTGCCGTAAAGCCGCCTGCGATAATGTTATGAACGAGAGCAACGCCTTGTGTCGCAAGTTTTAATGCCCTGTCAGACAGGAAAATATTGTTGTCGACAAGTGTCGGACCGTGAGAAACTTCAATAAACAAATCTTCTGCAGCTCCAAGCATGCTTTCTTTGTTCATATTATACGATTTTGGTACGCAGTTATCGTGGAAGAAATTTTGCGTAACGCGAGTTCCCTGTGCCTGCCAGTCAAGCCATATTCCGCGCGTGCAGTTATGGATATGATTGTGGCGGTAAATGACATCGATTGCGGCATGCATTTTTATTCCGCCGATTTCTGCTCCTGCAAGATTCTGTTTGTTATTGATGTGATGAATGTGATTGTCTTCGATTAATGAAAAAACGCCGCCAAGATGACCGACGATTCCGCATTGTCCGCAGTCGTGAATGTCACATCGTCGTACAATGTGAGAACCTACAGTTTCTTTTGACCAGCCGTCAATTTGGGCAATGCAGACACAGTCGCGCTGAGTTTGCGTTCCGTCTTTGTATTTTTTTTCAAGCCATTTATTGTCATTGCCTTCCTGATAATATTTGCCGAGCGAGATTCCAGAACACTTTGATTCAAATATTTCGCAGTCCTCGATAATCCAGCCTTTTGACCAATGAGGTCCAATCATTCCGTCCTGGTATGCAGTTGGCGGCGCCCATTGTGTTGCTGCTTTTGAAACAGTAAAGCCAGACAATGTAATGTAGTTACGTCCTTTTTCTGACGGAAGAAAACAATTCTGCCTTACGCTTATTTCAACGTTTTCGGTATTAGGATTTTTACCCTGAAAATTGGCATAAATTACAGTTTCGTCATTTTCTGCATTCTGTTCTGTAAACCATGTATAAGTTGAAAATTCCTGATCCCATGACGGAACGTAAATTTCCGGTTTTATAACTTTATCAAGCGAAGCGACTTCGTACATTGATTTTCCGTTTAAAAAAACATCGCCTGTGTGCGCTTTCATATACGCAATGAACCAGTCACCGCGCACGAGCGTTGTAAAAGGATTGTAATTGCCGAATGTTTTATTTGGAATCCTTGCAACGTAAACATTGCCGTTGACATTAGTCCAGTTTTTAACCTCTTCAGCTCCAGTGATGTGAGCGGCTTTTAACTGTTCACCTTTAAAAACGATGGGATTACCTTCTGTTCCAGAATTTTTTGGATTTACATATTCACGATAAATTCCTGGAGCAACAAGAACTTCGTCTCCTGCCTGTGCAATTTCAGCTGCCTGTTGAATTTTTTTAAATGGATTTTCTTTAGTTCCGTTTCCGCCATCTTTGGCATTAATGTTTACATAGTATGTCACAAGAGTCTCCTGAATTTTTTTTCTCTCTGAATTATTATATACGATAAAATTGTTTTTTTGGAAAGAAAGATATTGCAAATATTGAAAAAACTATAAAAAAAAATTTATACTCAAGTGTCTTTGACAGGATTGGTAAAAAGTATGTCACAAATTGAATCAGTTTTGAAAAAATTAGAGGGAACTTCGGTTTACGATATTCTTATTAATGTTGAAAATGCGTATGAGCGTATTTCAAGAGAGCAGGGTGAGTGGTATGATAAAACTCATTTTTTCTGTCCATCTGGTTGTGGTAAATGCTGCGAAGGTTTTGAGCCGGATTTATCAGAGTGTGAAGCTTTGTATATGGCTGCCTGGCTTTTAGAAAATCAGCCGGTAATTGCACATTCGATTTCTGAAGGAGTTTTTCCTTTTGGGAATGGAGAAAAAACATGTCCTTTGTTCAATTTTAATTCACCTTTTCATTGTTCCATTTATGGCGGAAGGGCTTTTATATGCAGGTTGTTTGGGGCATCGAGTTTTTATTCAAAGGACGGAAAAAAAGTATGGCGGCCGTGCAAATTTTTTCCTGATGAAGAATTAAAAAAACATGTTCCGCCGTTACAAAAAGTTCAGTATTCAGAAGAAGAAACAAAGGCTGTTTTAGGCGAAGTTCCGCCTGCAATGAGTGATTTGACTGAGGAAGTTTTTTCTTTTTCGCAGGCGAAGGGAGAAACTTTTTTAATCCGCGATATTTTGCCGTCAATGATAAAAAGGCTCCTCTGGCTCATTGATATGAACAATAACGGTAATGATAATCCAAATGGCAGTCCGTCTGGAACTCCATTTGCTGCTTAGCTACATTTATAGCTAACGTTGCTCACTCTTAAAAACGTGAAGACCGTTAGGTCTGAACAAATCCGTGTGGCAAAAAAAACAAAAATAAACATTCTCATATCCCAAAAAAAACAAATTGCATTTCCCCGACAACTATGCTAAAATATCAAATATGCTATTGACAAAGAAATCGGAAAAGAGTAGCGTTTCTCAGTTCTCAGTTCTCAGTTCTCAGTTCTCAGTTCTCAGTTCTCAGTTCTCA